>JAEEGK010014344.1_pt1 | contig 17722 bp, 11 predicted proteins | sample 8958771 | NCBI WGS metagenome assembly JAEEGK01 (sample SAMN16246547, study PRJNA631951) | gut metagenome | biome: gut microbiome; feature: rumen; material: SC-attached | host: Bos | place: Iran: Karaj | collected 2018-10
TTTTTTTTTTTTTTTGCGTTTTGTAGATATTTTTTTTTTTTTATTTTATTTTTTTTTTTAAATTTTTTGTTATTTTATTTTTTTTTTTTTTTGGTTTTTTTTTATAATTTTTATTTTTATTTTTTTTTAGTTTTGAAAAAGGGATTAAATATTAAAATAAAGCTTTTATTTATATTTTATATAATATCATTTTCATTTAGATATGAATATATTTTGGATTCGTCTATTATATTGTTTAAGGATAAACAAAAATCGTTTCCTATTTTTTTATATCTTTCTATTGAAAAAGGAAAATATTTTTTAGAAATTATTGGAGAAGTATATGAAGTCATTGAAGTTTCAAGACAATATGATAAATCAATACCAAATTCATTTTTTAAAATTGCTCTTCCTGTTTTAATTTTACTTTGATTTATTTTATTTATACAATTATTAATATCAAAATTATTATTAATTCTCTGATAATGTCTCATAAAAACTTTTTCATAATTTTGAACATTTTCTTTTTGACAACCATATAAAAAAAAATTAGATTTACTTGAATGACCATGAAAATCACAATAAAAATAAATATCTCTATTTTTCAAAGTTTTTCTAATTAATTTTTTAATATTTAAAACACATTTTGAAAATTTATTATCTGGATCTACCCACATTCTATTTAAATCTCTTCCTTTTAAATTATATCTATAATTTCCAAAAATAACACCATCAACATTAATCATTGGAACTATTTTAAATATAAATTTATTTCTTAAAGATTTACTAATAGAATTATTTGGATTTATTAAAAAGTTAATTACACCTTGAATTACATATGAAGATGAAGTTTCTCCTGGATGAATTCTCGATGTTAATAAAATACATTTTCTTTTTGATATTTCATTACTTTCTGAAAGAAAATTTGTTATTATTATATAAGGAATATTATTATCATTACAAGAAAAACCAATTGAACCAAATTTAATATAATTTTTATATATATCTGAATTTAATGTATTTAAATATAATCTCAATTGAGTATATGTATAAGGATAACAATATGCAAAATAATATTTTGTATTATATTGATATTTAAATGAAAATGTTAAAGTAAAATATGATTGATATTCATTTTTTAATTTTTCATTTTTAATTCCATTATTATAACAAAAAACATTAAATGTATTTCTTGACCATTTATTAATTGAACAATCATACATTACAACTGGACATTGTGAGTTAAATTGAGATTTATCTTTTTCCATATTTATTAAATTAAATTTTAATACATTTTCATTATCATATATTCCATTATTTAAAGGTTTATTTATAATTACTGAAAAAAAAAACCATTGATAAGTTTTCATTCCACCATATTCAGGTCTAATTAATAAATCATATTCATTTAATTCTTCTAATTCAATTACCATTCTTAAATTCCCATTTTCAAAATCAGAATCAAATATTATTTTATCACTATTTATAAATGATTTTTCTCTTTTTGGAATAAAAGATAAATTTTTTTCTAATATTATTATTTTTAATAAGTCATTATATGAATTTATATATTCATAATCTTCTTTAAAAGTTTTATCATGAAATACAACTTTGAGTTTATTTGAATTTGAATTATCTAAATTATTTTGATTTATATTTTGATATTTAAGAATATTTTTTTTATTTGTTTTAATTGCATCTGTACATAAAATAGTATTTTTAATTCTAGTAAATGGTATTTCATTAGATGTATTTAAAACTAATTTTTTATATTCATTAAATTTTGTTTGCATAAAATTTTAATTTAAATACATTATATTTTAATATTTTATCTTTTTAAATTATTAAAAAAAATTTAAAAATCCAAAAAAAAAAAAATAATTTCAAAAAAAAATGATAAACCCATTAACAGGAGGCCTCGAATTTTTAAAGCATAAAAAATCAGATACTGAATCTGAATTCACAGATTTAAACGAAAATTTTTGTCCAGTAATGTCAACATTATCAATAGATGAGAAAGTAAAACTAATAAAAGAAGTAGGAGAAGAAATAATAAACGAAGATGAAATTTCTGAGCTTTTCAAAAGAAAAGAAGTACCAATAGTATACGATGGTTTCGAGCCATCAGGTCGTATGCACATAGCCCAAGGTGTACTTCGAGCAATAAATGTAAATCGTTTAACAAAAGCAGGATGTATATTTTATTTTTGGATAGCAGATTGGTTTGCTCAAATGAATAATAAAATGGGAGGTGACTTAGAAAAAATAAGAATAGTAGGTCGTTACTTTGTTGAAGTATGGAAAGCTGCAGGAATGGATTTGAGAAATGTAAAATTTTTATGGGCAAGTGAAGAAATAAATAAAAAAGGAAGAGAATATTGGCAAAATGTAATTAATATAGCTACACATAATAATTTAGATAGAATTGTACGTTGTTGTCAAATTATGGGAAGAACTGATAAAGATACTTTAACTGCTGCTCAAATTATGTATCCTTGTATGCAATGTACTGATATTTTTTTCCTTGGTGCTGATATTACTTCTTTAGGAATGGATCAAAGGAAAGTTAATATGCTTGCTAGAGAATATTGTGATGAAGTTCATATTAAAAATAAACCTATTATTGTAAGTCATCATATGTTAAAAGGTTTGTTAAAAGATGCTCCTAAAATGAGTAAAAGTATGCCTGAAACTGCTATTTTTGTTGAAGATACTAAAGAAGATGTTGATAGGAAAATTAAAAAAGGATATTGTCCTGAGAAAGATATTGAAAATAATCCTATTTTTGATTATATTAAATATATTTTATTTCCTAAATTTGGGAAATTTGAATTGTTTAGAGATGAAAAGAATGGGGGGAATAAAGTTTATAATACTCTTGATGAATTAAAAAAAGATTATTTAGATGGAAATGTTCATCCTGGGGATTTAAAACCTTCTGTTGCTAAAGCTATTAATGCTATTTTGGATCCTATTAGATTACATTTTCAAAATGATCCTGATGCTAAAAAAGTACTTGAATTAGTTAGAAGTTATCAAATTACTCGTTAAAGATATTTTATAGATAATAAATTATAATTAATTATTAAATTTTTCATATAATTTATTCTTTTTTTTTGAAATAATTTAATCTATTAAATTAAATATAATGATTAAATTTTTTAATTTTTAAAAAAATTTAATTTTTTTTAAATAATTTATTGATTTTTATTTATGAGTAGAGGATGCTGCTTTAAATGTTTATGGAATATTTTTTGTTGTGGTTGTTGTAGAAAAACATCTCTTCAAATAATAGATGAATCAACACGTTTATTACCAAAAAGAGAAGCCACTCGAAGTTTAATAGAAAAAACACAAATAAATTGTTTTGGAGCAGTTCCTTTTAATTCAAGACAAATAAATGGAAAAGTAAAGAAAATTGTATGTGGATTAAGTCATTGTTTATTATTAATAAAAGAAAATAATATTAAAAATTTATATGGTTTTGGTTTAAATGATGAAGGACAATTAGGTTTAGAAATTAAAAATGCTTCTCAAGATAATCAAGATACATATTATAAAATAAATATTCCTCAAAATATTATTCATATTCAAAATTATGAAATAATTGATATTGCAGCAGGAGATAATTTTTCTCTTATTTTAATAAGAGATAATCAAGGAAATAATAATAATAATATAAATGAAAATAATTTGATTATGAATGAAGAAATTGAAAATGAAAATAATTCAAATTATCATTTAATTAAATTTGGTATTGATGAAAATGAAAAATATCGTTTTGGTATATTACCAAAAAAAACTTATATTAAAGAAATACAATTACCAGAAAAAAATATGGAAATAAAACACATTTATGCATTTGGAAAAAGAATAATACTTCAAAAAAGAACTAATGATAATAAAGAATTTATATATATGGGAGGAATGGATTTTTCTGGTTTTGAATTAGATGATTTTCAAATATTAAAATTTAATGAAGAATTATTTTTAAATAAAAAAATAAAAAATTTATGTTTAGGAACAAATCATTGTATAATATTAGATGAAGAAAATAATTTATATGGAATAGGTGATAATACTTATGGTGAATTAGGAGTATCAAAAGTGAATGTAGATTCATTTTCATTATTAGATAAAGATTTATTATCAAAAATTTGGTTTCAAAATGCAGATAAAAGTAAATTTTCAAATAAAAATGAATTTCAAATAAAAAAAGTTGTTTGTGGCTCAAGACATACTTTAATTTTATCAAGTGATGGAAAAATAATTTGTTTAGGTGATAATAGTGAAAATCAATGTTATGGTTTAGAAACAAGATTACAAAAACCTATTAAATTAGAATTAGGAATTGAAAAAGAAATTGTTGATGTTTATTCTGGTTATACTCATAATTTAATTATATTAAAAAATGGAGATAAAGAAGAAATTTTAACTTGGGGTGATGCATCTATGGGAAAATTAGGTTATAATGAAGATCATTTATCACAAAGTAATCCTAAAGAAATTTTAGCTTTGAAAGAAAAGTGTGTTAATTATGTTTGTTTAGGTTTTCAAATGAGTGTTATTGTTACTGGAAGTAATAAAAATGCTTTGTTTAAAAAATAATTTTGTTATTTTATTATTTTAAATATTTAAACTATTTAAAGTAAAGTATTTTATTTTATTTTTTTTTTTTAATTTTTTTTTTGGATTATTTATTATTGATTAATTTAAATATAGTATATTTAATTAATTAAAAAAAAAAATGAGTATTAAGTTTATTAGAGAAATTAAAGAGAAAAATTGGGATTTTTATCCTGAGGATGATTATAGAAATATAAATAAGCCAATTATTCAAAATTATTTTCGTGGAGATTATAAAATGGAAAAAGATAAATTTTCAATGTTTTGTTCTCCAAGAGTTACTGAGTCAGAAACAAAAAAAAAACCGAAACTTTTAACAAATGGATTACCATCTGTATTTAATTACCAGTAAATTTAAATTTTGGTTATATAATTTATTTAGAGAAAATAATAAACTTCTGCCTGAAAATTTATTCGAAAAAAGATTTAATAAAACATTAAAAGAAAAAAAAAATTTCCAAAATTCAAATGAAGAAAATTCATTAAATATAAAAACTGAAGAGAATAATTATACAGTTAAATTAAGTTTAACAAAACCTTTTCATATATCTGGAAATTCTAAAATAAGACCTCAAAGTAATTATATTGAAAGTAGTGCTAGAAATATAAAAAATAATACAATTGAAAATTCACATAAAAAAGAACTCACTATACCCGAAAATAATAATGTTTCTTATAGTAGAACTTATTCAAATTATAATATGAATGTTCCTTTTATTCAAAGTAATGAATATAATAATATATGTAAAAATAACTATGATTTTAATATGGATAATGGAATTATTTATAAAATAAAAAATGGATATAAATATTTTATTTATATACCTACTTTTGATTTGTTTATGATTAAAAATATTAAAAGTCCTTATTATCAAGATTTAATAGAAAAAATTAATGAATGGAATAATTTAAATAACAATGAAAATTATTTGAAAATATATAAAACAATTGAAAATAAGGATAAAGGTTTTATATCTATAATAATAGAACAACCTTTAGGTTATACTTTAAATGATATAATAAATTCAACTGGATTTTTTGATAATGAAATGATGAAAAAAATTATTGATAAAATTATTTCAAATATTAAAAATGAAATGAATGAAATTAATAATGAATTTTGTTCATGTGATATAATATTAGATATGAATCATAAATTTAAATTTATTCCTCCTTTAATTAGAAATATTCATTCATCTCATAAATTATGTAATTGTAAAATTACTCTTTTGAAATTATCAAAAATTTTTAATATTAAAATTAATCCATTTTTCTGTTTAGGAATGATTATTATTAAAATGATTTCTGGAAATATGAAATTATCTTCCTTTAAATTTTTATTTTTAAATTATGAAAAAATCAAAAATGAATCTCAATGTTGTTTATTACATAATTTATTATATATTGAAAATAAATTTATGGATAAAAATGAATTTCTTTTGAAAGATTTATTAAAATTATATCCAAAGGATTTAATTAATTTTCTTTGTTTATGTACTTCTTTTCAAAAAATGTCTATTAAAAATATTATAAATCATAATTGGCTTATTGAAAAAGAGAATATATGTCAAAGAATTTTACTTAGTTTTGGTGAAATATTAAAAATAGTTAAAAGTAATTATTCAGAAAATATTTTCAAATCTTTTGATGACTTTTATAATAATTTTGAATTTATTTATAAAAATTTAAACCATAAATTTACTCAAAATTTCAAAGAAAAATTGATAAAAAAAAAAAATGAAATTTTGTTTTTAAGTAAATGTTATGATATCGAAAAAGAAGTATCTATTTCAAAATTTATTAATATTTCACAAAAATAATAATTTTTTATTTCTTTTATTTTTATAAACAAAGAAATTTCTTATTGCATTTTTATATTAATTTTTTGCAAAATAATTATAAATTACTTAACAAAATTTTATATAAAGTATACTTGATATAATGAATAATTTTAATTACTTAATATATATATAATATAATAGCAATTTATTATAAATTTTTTAAAAAAAAATAAATTATTTTTTTTTATCTATATATTTTAATTATTACTTTTAATAAATTAAAATTATTTGCACTAAAATTTATTCATATTTATTAATTACAAAAAAATGAAATTTTTAATTTTCATAAAATTTACTACTATTGATGCATTCAAAAATTAAAAATAATATATATTTATGAATAAACTTATTTAAATAACTTTTTTTAATTTTCAATCTTAGAAGCAACATAAATTAAAAGAATTATTACTATAAATATAATAATTCCTACTAAAAAAATTTTAAATTTTTTATTATTGCATAAATTTTGATAAGATATTTTTTTATTGTTATTTTTAAATATATAAGAAGAATTTACAAAATCATCATCCTTTGATTCTGATTTATTTAAATTTTCTATATTAACACTAATATCTTTAATGCCATTATTTTCAAGTTTGTTATTTTCTCTTAATTCACTTTCAATTATATCTACTTTTGAATTTGAACTTCTATTAGAAAATATTAATGGATTTTTATTAAATTCATTAAAAACTTTTTTTAATTCATTTTTACCTACATCATTTAAAGTATTAGTTTTATCATTTATTAATAAGTAAATATTATTATTTTCTACTTCATCTATAAATGCAAAAGCTAAATTTTCATCTGTAGATTTTGAAGTTATAATTAAATAAAAAATATCAGTATTTTTAATTGTAAAATAACAGATTTCTTTATCTATTATTTTTTTTTGTTGTATACTTCCATTTATTTCATTTGTTAATATAATACTATCAAAAATTGCTTTTGCTTTTTTATGATAATTTTGTATTTCTTTATCTTTTTTAAAAGGATATGTACCTACTATTACTTTTTTATCAATATTTCCAATAAAAATATATTTGATATAATTCATTTTTCTTTGTTAAATATTTAAATCTGATTTTTATTGTCTTATAAATTAATTTATTTATATTTTTAAATTAATTAAATTAATTAAATTGAATTTAATATTAGATTTAAATCTTATATAATTAATTTATAAAAAATATAATTCTTTTTTAAAAAAAATATATTTTTATTTTCAATATAATATTTATTATTCAATTAAACAATTTTAATCTATTTTTTATTTTACCCTTAATTATTATCACTCTTTTTAAGAACATAAATGGTTCTATAAAATATTTTTTTGGAATTAGGAGGTAATATGCATTGTTTTTCAATTTTAAAATTATAAACTTTTTGTAAATAAGAAATAAAAAACTGAGGATAAAATTCAATTTTTTTCAAATTATTTTTCAAAATAAGATGTTTTTTAGAATCTTTTTTATATTTTGAAAATTCAGCAATATCAAATAAAAATAATCCATTATTTTTTAATTGTTTATAAACATTATAAAATAAAACTTTTACCCCTGTATCACCATATTTTAAATGAATCCATTTAATTGTATCTAAACAAATTATAGTATCAAATTTATTTATATCTTTTTCCTCAGTAAAAATTTGTTCAACATAATTTTGTTGTTTAAAAAAAATATTCTTATCATCATAACTATTAATTTTTGATTGATTATAATTACCTAAAGTATTATCTTTTAAATTTAATCTAAAACTCAAAGGTAATTCTTTCATTTGTTTAATAATATTTTTAGTTTCTTCATTTATTCTCATTTCATTATTAATAAATATAAATTGATCTAAAGTTCCTTTTTGAATATTAATTTGTTTTCCACCTTCATTATAAAATTTAGAACAAATTGAATTTCTCATAAATTGTTTTGAATTTTGTAAAGCAGCTTTAATTAATTTATAATCAATATCAATTCCTATTATCATTTTTGGTTTATATTCTTGTGCCAATCTCATTGTTAATGTTCCAATATTACATCCAATATCTAAACAAATTTTATCTTTAAACCAAGTTGATGAGATTTGATTTTCTATATTTTCCTTAAAATTTTCAAGATATCTATTATAATAGAAATTACTATAATTTCCAAAAATATAATTTTTATCTTTTAAGAGACTATCTAATTTTTCATCTTTTATATTGTCAAAATATTCTTTATTTTCTTTTAAAAATTCATATTCTTCTTCTTTTGTTGGGTAATTTAATAATTGTTTTGGAAGTTCTTTTTGCTTTTCTTGACGATTTCTTTTTTTTTTAATAAATGTTTTATTATTTTGTTTTGAAGTATTTATATTTTCTTTACTCATTTTAATTTTTATTAATTTTTAGAAAGCAATTATTAAAAAATTTAATTAAAAAAATAAATCTTTATAAATAATTTTAATTTAATTATTTTTTTAATATTAGAAAAATTAAATGAATTTATCATTTAGATTATTTTGGTATTTAACAGTTTCTATAATAGGTGTAATTGCTTTAATTTTCAAAATAACAATTGAAAATATAGGATATGGATTAAAAAATTTTGAATATGTTTTTCTTGTTGGAACAATTGCATATACTTTATTTATGCATGTTAATTCAATATTATTAGCAAATACAAAGTCTGAAAATGAGTTAAATAAAAAAGCAAAAGCTTCAAATTTTTTTAGAGATACAGTATTTAAATTTCTTTTTGTTTTTATTATTGGTATTCTTTTTTTAAATCAAATACTTAATGATTTAGATACGAATTTTAAAACTAGTCCTTTTCAAAAAGATTCTTTAACTTGGCAAAAAAGACTATATGGAATTTATTTATATTATTGTTTACCATTATTTTATTTATTTGATTTATATTTTATATCAAGAAAAAGATGTCCAAATCCTATAATAGATGTTATGATTATTTTTATAATTTGTCTTGTTAATTTCCTTCTTGATTATCAAAATACTTCTTTATTTCCTAATCTTGGGTCAAATATAAGAAAATTTATTTTTAGTTTTAATGCCTATATTATTTATGATTATTGCTTATATAAAAAGAATGGAGGGGCTGCAAATTTTACTCTATTATATGCAAATTAATTAAAATTCAACAACATTTTATTTTTTATTATTGTTTTTAAAAATTAAAATTTTTATTAAATGAATATTTAAATAAATTTAAATATGGCTTATTCAGATCAAAAAAATAACATTATTAATATAATTAAACTTCCATTAAGAAAAATAATAAATGATAATCAAATAAAAACAGAACGACAAAATAAATTTATGTTATCAGAAAAAAAAAATAAAAAAAGAATATCACTTAAATTAAATACATCATATCATGAATTAATAAATCAATATTCAAAAAGTAAAGATAGATATAATTCAGTATATCAAAAAAGAAAAAAAGGTCCAACAACATTTTTAGAAAAAATATATATTAAATATCAAAAAGTGATGGAAAAATATTTTAAAGATTCTCAAAATAAAAAAGGTTTACGTTTAGAAGGAAATAAAAAATATGAAAAAGAACCAATTGAAAATTTTATAAATGAAATTGATTCATATATGGAACATATACAAAATAAATTACAAGAAAATAATTTATTTTATTTATATCCAAATGATGATAATAAATTAAGTGAAAAATTGAGATTAACTCCTATTCCAATTAGAAATAGATTATTAATGAATACAAATAAAGAAAAAGAAGATTTTTCAAATGCTGAAAGAAGTGCTGTTTTATTAAGAAGAGTTGAATATACACATGGTTTAACTACAAGAGAAGGGAAAAATGAATTTAAAAAATATTTACAAAAAGAAAGAGAGAAAATATTTTTTATTTTTAAAGAAGCTATTTTAACCATTGAAAATTGGTGGATTAAAAAAAAAGGATTAGAGGGAAAATCAAGGAAAAATAAATTATTATTGAATAGCAATTATGATTTGGAAGATGAAAGATTAAAAAGTATTAAAATATTTTATAAACAAATGGAAAGTTTTTATTTTATGAAAAGAAATAAAAAAAGAAGACAAAAATTATATTTAAAATTTTTGAAAAAATTAAGAGAAATCAAAAGAAGTAAAGAAAATAATATTGATTCATCAATGAAAACTCCAGAAAGAAATAAAAAATCTGAAGAGTTTAATAACCTAAACAAAACAAATAAAAATAGAAGTAATGAAAATACTAATATTATAAATTTAATAAAAGATGATTATTATTATTATTCAACAAAAAAAAAAACATCACATAATAATGAAATAAAAAATAAAAATAAGTTAAAATATAAGTCATCAATTCATCGAAATAATAATTTAAATCAAATTGAAAATGTTTTAAAAAGTAAGTATGATATTATCATAATTAATGATAAAGATAATGATAAAGATAAAGAAAAAGAATTAGAAAGAAAAGGACAAAAGATATCATTCATAAACAAAGCAAAAAAAACTATTCCTCATGGAAAAATAAAAAATTATATTATTATTCCTTCAAATAATAAAAAAACTAGAAATAATAATACTAATAATGTGTTAAATCACCAATTATCTCTAAGAGATAATAAAAATATAAAAGGAAAAGATATAAATGAAAAATATAAATTTATTCTTGAAAAAAGTAAGAATATAAAAAATGATAATCAAATAAAAAAAAATAAAAGATTTTGTCATAGGAATAATGAAAGAATTTCATATCAATTTAAAGATGTTAATGAATTAATTAAAAAAGGAAATTTTTATAGTAAAGATAATATAGTTCAAACAGAACAAGCTCAAATGAAAAAAGTAGAAAATTTGAAAAAAAAATTTACAAAAAGAGAAAAGAATAAGGAATTATTTTATAATGGAAAAAAAAAGAATAATGAATCTAATGAAAATTATAAATTAATATCTCAAAATAATATAAAAAGTCCACAATCTCTGAGAAGTGTAAAAGTGTTACATGAAGATATATCACAAGATAATAAAGAAAGAAAATTTAAAACAAAAATATTTGTTACTGATTTAAAGATTAATAAAAGTAATTCAAAAAAAAAAATTAAAAAAAGTTGTTCAGTATTACAAATTTCAAATACAGAAAGTAATTTAGGTGGTTCATTATTTGTAAAAAAATCTTCTTCTAAAAAATCTAATAAGAATGAAGATTCATTTAGAAAAAATTCATTTGAAAAAAAAATAAATATAAATACGGGAATTGAATCTCAAAATATAAATAATGTGAATAATTCAGAAGTTCAAAAACTAAAAGATTTAATTGATGAAAAATCTATTTCAATATCAATAGTTAATAATAAATTATATGATAAAAAAGAAAATAAAATAGAAATACAAAAAGAAATTCAAAATAATAAAATATTAGAAGTAATTAATAATAATAATCCAATAAATAATAATAATATATATATTCCTACTAGTGATGAATTAATTGAGAAAACAAAAATAAATTCTTCAATTAGTAATAATCAAATAGAAAATAATACAAATGATTTAGTACAAATAAATTCAATCAGTCCTAAAAAGAATATTGTAATTTATAAAAGTAATACTTATCCTGATAAAAATTTGGAAATAAAAAATTATAATAATGTTAAAAGTTCTAATAATACTATTATTTCATTTATTTCAGGAGTGAAAGATAACAAATCAAATGATTCAAATAATTTAATAAATAATTCTCAAACTTTTAATAATAATTCAAAAATAAATTTGATAAATGTTAATGAAGAAGATAATTATCAAGAATTTGATTCAAAAAATATAAATAATAATAATATAGAATATTCAAATTCAAAAAAACATGAAAATGATTTATCATATTTAAATGATGAAGAGAAGAAAAATGAAAATATTAAGGAAAATAATAATAATAAAGAAAATATCAATAATTTATCTATCAATAATATTAAAAAAGAAAATTCAAAAATAAATAAAGATGAAAATACAAATAATAAAAATCCTAATTTAAAAAAGTTTTTAAAAAGAAATAAAATAGAAAAAGAAATAGATAATCCAATAAATAAAAATGAAGATAAGAATAATAATATAATTACATTTAGTAATTCTCAAAATTCAGAAGAAAATAATTTAAAGACTGATAAAAAAAACACAGAAAGTTTTATAAGTATTGGAGTAAATACATCTCAAAAATTAGACATAAGTAAAATAGATTTTGAAAAAATAAATAATGAAAGTGAACTATCAGATAATTATGACATGCCAACAAATTTAATACCAAAAAATCCTGAATTTGTAAATGAAAATGAATTATTTAATAACATTAATAATACAAAATTACCAAATAATGAAAAAATAAAAGAAAATGAACAATACTCACATCAAAAATTGTCATATTTATTATCAAATAAGAAAAAAGATGAGAATAATAATTTTAATAGTGATATTGATGATGATGATTTAAATATTCCTCAAATTTTAGTATATGAAGAATATTCAAATAGAATTGTCAAAGAAAAACCAAATAATATAAATAATAATAAAAATATTATTTCTGCTGGTGGAAATTATTTTAATTCAAAAAATAGTTTTTCATTTGATAATTCAAATCCCTTTAAACATGAAAATAATTATAGTTTAAAATCATATATAAAAGAAGACAATTCAACTAATTTAAAAACAGTAAAAAATAATTCTATTTTTTTATCTAATTCAAATAAATTAAATAAAGTAAATTTAAATGATATTTCTGATGATTGTAAATTAAACAATTCAAGATTTGCTGATAATAAATTAATATTAGAAAATAATTCATTCTTGACAATTTGTCAAAAAATTCCAAATTCTCAATTAACTATAGAAGAAAAAATTGAAAAAATGATTTTTTTAATTTTAATATCATTTAAACAACAATTTTTTAGTAGATTAGTTTTAAATTATTTAAACAAAAATAAAATTAATATGCAAGATGAAGAATTAATTGCTTTATTAAAACTCGGTAAAAGCAATACATATGAAAAAATATTAAATAATAGTTTAAAATTAAATTTAACTCATGTGGATTATCAAAATAAAGAAATTTCATTTAAAGATTGGGTTAAAAAGTTTATAAAAAATAAAAATGATTTTAAAAATGAAAATGAATTAAAAGAACAATATAAAATATTTTTGAAAGTTCAAAAAATTTTACATAAAAAAGAAGAAAGTGAAAATTTTGATAATGATATATTAAAAAATATCCCAAATAATATAAATAAAGAATCTAATGAAATAATTGAATCAGTTTTTGAGGAAAGAAAAACATTTTTCTCAAAATTTGAAAATTCTATTAATTTAAAGAAAAAATTAAACACAAACAATAATTCATTTGGCACAAAAAATCATTTAAAATTACAAAAAAAGAAATTAAAAGAAAATATACAAATTCCAAATAGAATTAAAAGAGATATATCAAAAGATATTATAATTCCAAATGATATAAATATATCATACAATTTAATAAAAAGAAATAAATATAATCAAGATTTTGATATACTTAGAGAATTTAATGATGACCCAGAAAAATTTTAAATATATAATTTTGTATTTATTTTTTTTTTGTGAATATTTCATATATTTTTTCTATTAATTAAAATTAATTAAAATAATAATAATATTTTAATTAACATCCTTTAATAAAAAATAATAAAAAAATGAAATCAAAACAAATAATATTCCTTTTTTTAATAATCCAAATATTTACAATCCCAAAAAATTTTTTTCCATTATTTCTCAAATATAAAACTCAAACATCAGATAAATGTGTTAAATTTTCCTGTAAAGAAAATTCAAAATATTGTGCTGAATCATCAGGAAAAGATTTAAAAGCAATATTAAGTCCAATATGTAAATTAAATAAAGAATATTGTTCATTAGGCGATGATCCAAATATAATATTTTACAATAAAAAACCATTAAAAGCAAAATGTGAAAATTACATAATTAAAACAAATATAATAAGATATCCAGGTGAAGATTGTGAAGAAAATACTGATTGTTCATCTAATAAATGTGAAAATAAAATTTGTTCAGGTATAAATTTAAATAATAAATGTAATAGTACAGATCAATGTTTAAAAGGTTTATTTTGTTCAAGTAAAACAAATAGATGTGAATATCAAAGAAATATATTTGAATCTTGTGATAATTCATTTGATTGTCAAAATAATTTATTATGTTATAATGGTTTATGTCAAGATGTTTTATATAAATTTGACATTGGAACTAAAATAAAAGATGATTCAGTTTCTGCTGAATTTTATTGTAAATATGGATTTGCTATTAATGGAATTTGTGCAAAGAATAAATATTTAGAACAATCAAAAATTGAAGATAAGTTTATTAAATGTAATTCTAATTCTTATTGTAAATATAGAATTTATCCTGAAAATTTAGGAATTATTGAAAAAAATTGTGAATGTGGTTATAATAGTAATGGAGATAGTTATTGTCCTTTAGATATTGATTCAAATGAAATTGGTTGGGAAAATTATTATAAAATTTTAAAATTTAAATTTACTAATGATTGTCATTCTTTTTCTAGATTTAAATGTTATAAGAATGATATTGAACTTTTAAAAATGATAAAAGAAATTGAAGATGAGTTAAAATTTGGACATAGGTTTTATAAAAGTGTTGATTGTGCTAAAAAAGTTTTTAATGAAATAAATTAATATTATAAGAGTTTATTGGGTATTATTTTTTATTTATTTTTTATATATATTTCTTATTATGAAAAATTTATTATAAAGGTAAATTTTATTATAATTCAAATCAAAATTAAATTATTTTTTTTTATTATATTTTTGATTATTTATATTTTTTCATTTCTTTTTTTATAATGGATAATAAATTTACTTTAAATAGGAAATTATTTAAAAATAATAATGAAAAATTGACACAAAAGGAATATATTGAATTATTACGAAATTATAATTATTATACATCAAAGAAAAAAAACAATGAAGATTTAAAAAATCAAAATAATAAAACAGAAATAAGTCCAAATATAACTCAAAGAAATCAATTTTTAAAACAATCAAATAGTACAATAAATATAAATGAGAAAACAGAAAAAAATGAAAAAAGTGAAAGGGAAATAATAAGTTCAAAAACACCAGAAAGAATAATAATATTAAGTAAAAGAAATCAACAAAATACACTTAAAAATGTCTTTAAACATTATCGTTCACCTCCTATAATTTATCAACCAGAGAATGGAGATAATTTAATAAAGAGAAAATTAGAAAAAAATAATGTAATAAAAAAAGAAAAAGATGAAATGAGTACATTATCAACATCAAATATATCAACTCCAGTTAAAAATGAAGATAAAAAATATAATAAATTTACTAATACAAAAACAAATAATTTTGTAAAATATCAAAGAAATATAATTGGAAAAGCTTCAATTACTCCTGATAGAACTTTAAATTATAAAAGTAATTTTACTCAAAGAGAAACTCTTTCAACTTCAGTTGATAATAAAAGAAATGGAAAAGGAAATAATATTATTAATCATGAAAAAGAATATCAAACTTTAAATCTTGAAGATTTAATTATGATTGAAGATAAATTTAATAATATAGTTAAAAATGTTTATAATAAAAATTTCCAAGTTGTTTCGAAAATTTGTTATGAATGGTGGAATTTTTATTTTAATTGTAGTTTAAAAGGTAGTTGTGAATATTTTTTTAATAATAATCAAATTAAAAATATAATTTTTAGTCAAAATTCTTTATTATTAATTAGTATTATGATAGTTTATGATTTATCATATAAAGATATTTATTTTTATAAATGTTATGAAATTATGAAAAATATTTTATTTTTAAATCATCAAAACTTTTTAATTATATGTCAATATCTTCTTTCTAGAATAAGAAAAGAATATTTAAAATTAAGTTGGGTTGACTTATTAAAAACAATAATTCAAAAGAGATTAAATAATAATAATAATGTGTCAATAGTAGAAATAGAAAAGAATTTAATTCAATTAAATAAATTAATAAAAATACTTCATCAAACATTAAATTCTCAAAATCAAATAATAAATCCAAAAATAATAGAAATATTTAACAATTATAATTCGATATCATCAAATATAATAAATAAAATATTTATGATAAATATACTTCATATAGATAATGAATCAGGATCACTTCTTTTTTCAAATTTAAGAGACAGTATTCCAAAAACATATAATAATTATATAATAAAAAATCCACCTTTAAAGCCTTTAACTCTTGTTTTAGATTTAGATGAAACATTAATGTCTTTTGTATATACAAGAGAAAAAACTGGACAAGGACTTTTAAGAATGAGACCTTATTTATATAATTTTTTAAATTCGGTAAAAGAATATTATGAACTTATTATATTTACTGCATCAACACAAAATTATGCTGATTCTATTTTAGATGCAATTGAAGAATTTAAAGGACAATTTTTTAGTTATAGATTATATAGAAATCATTGTTCTATTTTGAATAATGATTTTGTTAAAGATATTAGCTTAATTGGAAGAGATTTATCTAAAACTATTATTGTTGATAATATGCAACAAAATTTTAAATTACAAAAAGAAAATGGAATTTTAATTTCTTCATTTTGGGGAGAAGATGTTAATGATAAAGCTCTTTTACAATTAAGGAGAATTTTAGTTGGTTTTGGTAATGAAATGAGAAGTGTTAAATATAATTGTGATATTAGACAATTAATTTCAAAGTATAAAGATGATATTGTTAAAAATGTTTCTATGGGTTAAATTTTATATAATTTTTTTTTGTTTATTAAAAAAATAATTAAGAGTTATATAATTACTTACTTTTTTTCATTATTGGATTTCTTTTTTTAAAGATCTTCTAAGATTTTTTATGGATGTTAAATTCTTTTTTTGATTTAACTTTTTTCTATTCTAATTTCCAGAATGAAAATATAAAATATCATAATAATTAATTAATTATAAATCTCTTTTAATTAAGGGTGATGTTTTTTCACAAAATAAAAACATACTTATTAAAAAAAATTCTAATATTTGAAAAATAAAATATATAAGGAATATATAATATAATTAAAAAATACTAATTTTTTCAAAATAAATTATAAAAAAATGAATTTATGATTAATTTTAGGAAATTTAAAAATTTAATTATTCAAAAAAAATATAATTTTTTTTTAGAAATATTTATATGTATTGAAGAAAAAGTTTTTATTCTAAAAAAACTATTTTATATATTATTATATATTA
>JAEEGK010014345.1_pt1 | contig 17721 bp, 12 predicted proteins | sample 8958771 | NCBI WGS metagenome assembly JAEEGK01 (sample SAMN16246547, study PRJNA631951) | gut metagenome | biome: gut microbiome; feature: rumen; material: SC-attached | host: Bos | place: Iran: Karaj | collected 2018-10
CGCGCGCGACAGCCTCTAACTGCTCGACAAAACCTGCCCCAGCCATCAGCGCGTATTTCGCCGTATGCCGCACACTGGCCTTGCCCGGACGGGGAAAACGAATGTCCACGCCCCAACTGCGCAGCTCGTCGAGCGACGCGGCTGCTTCTTCCGTTAACGTTTTTAACAGAACGGGATCGTTCGCACTGCAACCGGCCTTCATTGTGACCGTGTAGTGTTCCTCCGGCGTTACGCCGCCGCCGGCGTAGCTGAAAATGCCGCCCGAGTAGGCTGTTGCCGTGTTCAGCCCGATCTGCGTCTTGGAAACGAGGCACACGTCTGCTCCTGATTTTGCTGCGGCAACTGCAGCCGTCAGCCCAGCTCCGCCGCTTCCGATCACTAGCACGCCAGTTTTCAATGAAGACACCTCCGAGAGCGTTCGCAAAAGCGGATTTCCCGTATGGAGAACAAGCTTTTGTGTCAAAAGACTGGTATAATACTAGCACATTTGCCGACATTCCGGCCATATTCGCCATTTTATGAAGGGAGTTTTTCATCATGACCGTTCATGTTCAGTTTTTAGGACACGCGTCGTTTAAGGTACAGAGTGATTACAGCTCTCTCCTGATCGATCCGTTCTTTACGGGAAACCCTTATGCCTGCTGCACTGCTGACGACTTCATCGCTCTTGACGCGATGCTGCTGACGCACGGGCATTTCGACCATATCAAAGATGCTGTAGCTATCGCCAAACAGACCGAGTGCGAGGTGATCTGCGGCGCGCGTCTGGCCGACTATCTCGTGTCGCAGGGTGTGAAAGCTGAAACGATCTCAGTGATGGTGCCGGGCGAGACGAAACAGTTTCTCTTCGGCAAGGTGACGGCCGTTCCTGCTGTTCACGACAGCCAAATCCATACGGAAAACGGAAATATTCCCGGCGATCCTCCGCGAGGCTATGTCGTCGAGATGGAAGGTCATAAGGTATATCACGCTGGAGACACTGCTTTGTTCGACGGGATGAAAGACTTTCGTGCTCTTTCGATTGACGTGGCCTTGCTTCCTATCGGCGGCACCTACACGATGAACGCTGACGAGGCAGCGCAGGCTGCTGCGCTGATCGCTCCGCGTGTTGTCGTGCCCATGCATTACGACACGTTCCCTAACATCTCTGCTGATCCGCGTGCCTTTGCTGCCAAAGTTACATCAGGAATTGCTGTTTCTATCCTTCAGTCGAGTGAAAAGGAAACGCTGTAAGAGGCTTGTCTATGAGAACTGTTCTGCTTTCCGTTTTTCTGCTTTGTTGCAGCAATGTGTTCATGACCTTCGCCTGGTACGGCCATCTGAAAAATCTGGCCGACCGTCCGTGGTTTGTAGCCGCGCTGATCAGCTGGGGTATTGCTTTTTTTGAGTATTGCCTGCAAGTGCCGGCCAACCGTATCGGCAGTCAGGCGCTCTCCGTCGGCCAGCTGAAGATTTTGCAGGAAGTCATTGCTCTCACCGTCTTCGTGCCTTTTTCCACCCTATACTTAAAGGAAAAACTGACGCTTGATTATCTCTGGGCTATGTTGTGTATTTTGGGGGCGGTGTTTTTCATTTTCCGCGCGAAGATCATGGGCGTTTAGCGGGGAATATACGCGGATGATGAATACACGGTTATACTCACACCAGATCACGCAGAGGAGGAGTTCCAGATGAAAGGACTTGGCGTTTCCCCGGGAATCGCGATGGGACAGGTGTACGTCGACTGGAAAGAGCAGATCGAGATCGAAAAAGACTACGTCGACGATGCCGAAGGAGAAGTCGAGCGCTTTAATCTTGCCGTCGCAACAGCTGCCGAGCAGATGCGCCGCATGTACGCGGATGAGAGAGAGATCATCGACGAAGATCAGGCCGGGCCAGATCTGTATCGCGTTCACGGTGAAATGCTTGACGATACCGAGTTTACTGATGAGATTCGCAATCTGATCCTCAGTGAAAGCGTCAACGCCGAGTGGGCCGTCAAAACCGTCGCTGAAAAGTTTGCTCAGGTGTTCGAACGCATGGATGACGACAGTCTCAAAGCACGTGCCGACGATGTTAAGGATGTTTCCACGCGCGTCTGCCGCCTGCTCATGCACATCGAAGGCGGCGAATCGCCTAAAGCCCAAAAGGAAGGCCTGATTCTTGTCTGCAAGACAATCGGTGCCGCCGAGATTGCCCTGATACAGAAAGACAACATCGTCGGCGTCGTCTGCGAAGAGGGGACCATCGGTTCTCACTCAGTAATCATTGCCCGAAACCGTCACAAACCTGCAGTAGCTGGTATTACCGGCATTGCCAACGACCTCTATCACGGCGATTTTATCATCGTAGACGGCAATACCGGAGAAGTGCTCATCAACCCTGACGAGCCGACCGTGGAGAAGTATCGGGAGATCCAGAAAAAGGCGCAGACTTTCGAGAATCGCCTGCGCGCCTTTATGGGCCGCCCTGTACGCAGCGCCGATGACGTGCCGCTTAAAGTGTACGGCAATGCCGCATCTGACTCCGACGTGAAGGCAATCACTGACATCAACGGTCATGGAGTTGGTCTCTACCGCACGGAATATATCTACCTTACGCGCGATCACCTTCCCACGGAGGGGGAGCAGTTCTGGGAGTACAAAAAGACCTTGCTGGCGATGAAAGGTCGCTCTGTCGTATTCCGCACTCTCGATATCGGCGATGACAAAATTCCTCAGTACTTGAACATGCCCGTGGAGCAGAACCCCGCGCTGGGACACCGCGCTATCCGCTATTCGCTGTCGCGCGTCGATATTTTCCGCAGTCAGATCAAAGCAATGCTGCGCGCCAGCGCCTACGGCGACATCTCCATCCTCCTGCCCATGATTGCTACGCTCAGTGAACTGCGCACGGCCAAGACCATCATTGACGACGTAAAGAACGAGCTGCAGAAAGAGCAGATTGCTTTTAACCCGGATACTCAGGTCGGCGTGATGATTGAAACGCCGTCGGCTGCCGTGATCTCCGATCTGATTGCCTGCGAGTGTGATTTCCTCAGCATTGGCAGCAACGACCTGATCCAATACACCATGGCCGTCGATCGTCTCGCGCCTGCGCTGTCGTACCTTTATTCGCCGTTTTACCCCTCGGTGCTGCGCCTTGTGCAGACGGTGATCAAAAACGGAAGTGTTGCCGGTAAGCCTGTCAGCCTGTGCGGCGAAATGGCCGGCGATCCGCTGCTCAGCCCTATTCTTTTCGGCATGGGATTGCGCACGTTCAGCATGAACCCATCTGAAATGCTGCGCACGCAGTGGCTGCTGTCAACGCTTCGCGAGAGTGAAATGCGCGCCTGTGCCGACGATGTGCTTGGCTTGGCGACTGAAAAGGAAGTACGTCGTTACTGCGAAGAACGTTTTTCAAAGTTTGCTCGGGGCCAAGCGGACGAGGCTTAGCGCAGAAAACGGTTCTGACGTACATCATATCTCTATATCAGCTCTTGTTCGGGCGGGCACATGTGCTCGCCCGTTCTCGTTGCTTCGTGCAGCACAGTCGAATTCATTCGTTTCGATTAAAAATGCATCACACGTAAATAAAATGGATGTAACAAGCAAAAATGTAAAATATTTCCGTGACCTCGCTCTTGAATTCTGGGAAGAAAATTGTATCATTACGATTGTTAGCACTCGGAGTGATTAAGTGCTAATATTTGATCAATCCGAGAGGAATTTTGATATTAATTATTGGGAGGAACCTGTTATGCAGTTGAAACCCCTTGCGGATCGTCTTGTTGTGAAAGTTGTCAGCGGTGAAGAGAAGACCAAGAGCGGCCTGTATCTGCCCGATACGGCTCAGGAAAAACCTCAGGAGGGCGAAGTCATCGCCGTCGGCAACGGCCGCGTTCTTGACAATGGTCAGAAGATGCCGCTCGAAGTCAAGGTCGGTGACCGCATCATCTTCAGCAAGTATTCTGGCACCGAGATCAAGCTGGACGGTGAGAAGTTCGTCATCTTCAGCGAGCGCGACGTGCTGGCTGTTATCGAGAAGTAATTCATTTTAAACTGTACATTTACTTAATTCAGGAGGAATACATAAATGGCTAAGATTCTTGCTTTTGGCGAGGAGTCCCGCCGCGCGCTTGAACGCGGTATCAACAAAGTTGCTGACACTGTCGGCGTGACGCTTGGTCCTAAGGGCCGCAACGTTGTTCTTGACAAGAAATTTGGTTCGCCGACGATTACCAACGACGGTGTAACGATTGCCAAGGAAATCGAGCTCGAAGACCCCTTTGAGAACATGGGCGCTCAGCTTCTGAAGGAAGTTGCTTCGAAGACCAATGACATTGCCGGCGACGGCACGACGACAGCGACGGTTCTGGCCCGCGAAATGATCACCGAGGGCATGAAGAATGTGGCAGCCGGTGCTAACGGCATTTTCCTGCGTAACGGTATTACCGTTGCTGTGGACGCAGTGACGGAACATCTGAAGGCCATGGCCCATCAGGTCAACGGCAAGGACGACATCGCTCAGGTCGCTTCGATCTCGGCGAACGACAAGTCGATCGGTGCGATCATCGCCGAGGCGATGGAGAAGGTCGGCCGCGACGGCGTTATCACCGTTGAGGACAGCCAGACGACTGGCACGACGCTGGAGACGGTTGACGGCCTTCAGTTTGACAAAGGTTACATCAGCCCCTACATGGTCACCGATCCGGAGCGCATGGAGGCTTCACTTGACGACGCTTATGTGCTGATCCATGACGGCAAGATCAGCAATGTGAAGGACATGCTTCCAATCCTTGAGAAAGTGCTCAGCACCGGCAAGCCCCTTCTGATCATCGCTGAGGATGTCGAGGGTGAGGCTCTGGCTACGCTTGTCGTCAACAAGCTGCGTGGCACGATGACGGCTGTGGCCGTTAAGGCGCCCGGTTTCGGTGAGAGACGCAAGGCGATGCTTCAGGATATCGCCATCGTCACGGGCGGTTCAGTCGTGACCTCTGATCTTGGCGAGAAGCTGGAGAACGTTGATCTGTCCAAGCTCGGCCGCGCCAAGAAGATCCGCATCACCAAGGAAGACACGACGATCGTTGACGGTTACGGCTCCAAGGAAGAGATCCGCAACCGCGCTGCTCAGATCCGCATGGAGATCGAGAACTCGACGTCCGACTATGACAAGGAGAAGCTGAAGGAGCGCCTTGCTAAGATCGCTGGCGGCGTTGCCGTGATCCAGGTCGGTTCCGCTACCGAGACGGAGCAGAAGGAACTGAAGCTCCGCATCGACGACGCTCTGGCAGCTACTCGTGCGGCTGTTGAGGAAGGCATCGTAGCCGGTGGCGGTGTTGCGCTCGTCAACTGCATCGACTGCCTTGAAAAAGAGATCGAGAAGCAGGATCTGAAGGGCGACGTTCGCACTGGCGCCAACATCGTGCTCAATTCCCTGTCCTCGCCTCTGCACCTGATCGCTACCAATGCCGGTATGCAGGGTGATGTTGTCGTCGCTAAGGTGCGCGGCCTTGAAGAAGGCCATGGTCTTGATGCCGCAAAGGGCGATTATGTTGACCTGATCAAGGCCGGTATTATTGACCCCGTCAAGGTGACGCGCAGTGCGCTTGAAAACGCCGCTTCGATCGCCAAGATGGTGCTGACCACCGAGGTCCTTGTCGCTGATAAGCCCGAGGAGAAGAAGCCTGATCCCGCCGCCGGCATGGGCGGTATGGGTGGCATGTACTAAACCGCGAAATATGAGTAATCTAATGAGACCGCCGAGACTTCGGCGGTCTCATCTTTTGGAGCGCGGAAAACGGGAGCACAAAAGGCCCGAAGACATTTGATTGCCTTCGGGCCTTTTGCTATTTGATGTTGTACTTTTTCAGCAGTTCCTGATACCGTTCTTCTACCGGGCGATCGTCTTTCTTGATGAGATCACGCCATGAGCCGGTTGTCTTGTTGGGATCGACAGCCGGACGTTGACGCAGCGGCGGATCGGGGAACTTCGGCAGAGGCGGGGGCGCGGGCGGTTTGAGGAGATCGGGAGGAGGAAGATCGGGAAGGATGTCTTCTGACTTTGCTTCTTCAAGCAACTTCTTATCCTGGGCCAGAAGGAGCAGCTGGGGAGCGTTTGTTTCGTTCCCGTTGCCAAGTCCGTGGACGGGGCACGAAGAAGCAGGAATCTTGTTGCTCGGAAGATAAATATTTGTAGCCCTGCATCCGCTCCCGGCTAGATAACCGCTTTGGATGCAGATGCGTGTAGCTTTTACGCGAGCGCTGATCCGTGCGAACGTCTTTGCGGAACCGGCAATTTTTACAGCCTGCTTCATGAAGGATGACCACACTGGAAGTGCGATTCGTGCGCCGGTGGCGTTTTTCTGACCGAGCGGCTTCAGGTCATCATTGCCGGCGTAGACGACAGTGACCAATCCCGGAACACCGCCGGCAAACCAAGCGTCTGTATAGTCGTTTGTCGTTCCCGTCTTGCCGTACACTTCGTAGCCGGGAATCTTTGCGTTGGAACCTGTGCCGGCGCGGACGACTTCATACAGCATAGACCGTACGATTAGCGTTGTCTCGGGAGAAAGTGCTGTCTCGCTCTCGGGCGTGGCGGAGTAGACAAGCTTGCCTTCCCTGCTGCGGATCTCGCGGATAAAATATGGCGTAACGCGTTTGCCTCCATTGCCAAAGACGGCGTAGACGACGGCGAGTTCAAGTGGCGTTACGCTTGTCGTTCCCAGACCGACGGAAAGGATCGGAGTGAGGTGCGGCGATGTGATGCCCATACGCCGAGCTGTATCAACGACCTTATTAGGTCCGAGCATGTAGGTCAAACGCACGGCAGGTGTGTTGTGTGAGTGCGAAAGAGCGCTGAGAAGAGTTTCTTCGCCAGCGTAAGAATTGTTACTGTTGTGCGGCGACCATTCGGGTTCGGTTGAGTTGGGCACTCGCAGAGTGATAGGCTTGTCTAGAATGTGATCGACAGGACGGTATCCGGCTTCAATGGCTGTCGCGTAGACGACAGGCTTGAAGGTTGAGCCGGTTTGGCGATAGGCCTGCGTTACGCGGTTGAACTTGGTCCCATCGAAGTTCTTTCCGCCGACAAGAGCGAGCACGGCACCGTTTTCCGGCGCGAGCGCGACGAGGCCGCCTTCGCTTTTAAGAAGTTGCATCGACTTTTCCGCTGCGGCCTGTAGGTCAAGATCGAGTGTCGTGTAGATCTTCATGCCGCTCTTATACACTTTGTCGCTGCCGTATTTGGGAATGAGTTCTTTAAATAGGATATGGCTGACAAAATAGGGTGCTTTGTTGAACGTCAGCTTGTTCTCTTCTGTCCGTTCGTTGAAGACTAGCTTTTCATTCGCAGCCGCCTGCGCTTCCGCTTCGCTGACCCAGCCAAGACGAACAAGCCGGTTGAGCACGTAATTCTGACGGATCTTGGCAAGATCCAGGTGGCGGATGGGCGAATACTTTTCAGGAGCGGCGACAAGCCCCGCCAGGATAGACGCTTCGCCAAGCGTCAGCTGCGAGGCACTCTTGTTGAAATAACTGTGTGCTGCCGCATCAATGCCCCAGGCTCCATGACCGAAATAAATAGCGTTCAGATACGTTTCGATCAGTTTGTCTTTCGTGTAAAGCTTTTCAAGGCGAAGCGTTAAGATTGCTTCTTTCGCCTTACGCTCCAAGCTCTTTTCACTTGTCAGGAACAAATTGCGGGCGAGCTGCTGTGTGATCGTGCTTGCGCCCTGACCTTTCTCGCCGGTCATGATCGAGCGAAGGATAGCCAGAGGTCGGATACCTGCATGCGTGTAAAACTCCGAATCTTCGGCTGCGAGGATCGACATGATGATCCACTTGGAAAACTCATGAAGTTTCATCGGCTTGCGGTTTTCGATGAACAGCTCGGTAATCACGCGATTGTTGCGGTCGTAAACGATACTGGCTTCGTTGGCTTCGTAACTGAGAATTTCGTCGTCAGAAGGCAGTGAAGCCGAGATCCTATGGATGTAAAAGGCCAGCCCGACAGCAACAACGGCAGAAAAAATGAACCCCAGGAAAAGCAGATAGAGAAAGGCTTTTTTCAGAAACGAAGAAGGTTTCTTTTTCTTCTTTGGATGCTTCGACTGCGCAGCAGGCCGCCTAGCTGCTTGCGGAGCTGCACTCGAAGAGTTTGGATTGTTTGTTGCCATGGAAACACCTCGAATCGACTGATGGAAGATGATATTTCCTTATTTTATCGTAAAAATTCTCTGCGTCAAATGCTGAAATGAAAAAGGTTGTGTGAAAAGGAGGGATAAGGACAAGTAAAATGAAATTTATCAGTTGTTATCGGATAAGTCAGAGATTGTCAGTTAGGAAAAACGATAGAATTTAAAATTGGGGGCTTGCGCAAAACAAAAACGAGTGGTATAGTACCCCTTGTCGCGCAAAACGCGATGTTGCACCTTGAAAAGTGAATATGACGAAAAGAAACAGCTAGTGTGAACTCGATCAATTTTTTCGGAGAGTTTGATCCTGGCTCAGGATGAACGCTGGCGGCGTGCTTAACACATGCAAGTTGGGCGGTTTCTTTCGAATGAGACTTCGGTGGATTTTGGAAGAGATAGCAGCGGACGGGTGAGTAAAGCACAAGGACGTGCCCTGAGGCGGGGGACAACTACGGGAAACCGTAGCTAATACCCCGTAAGCCGAGAGGTGAAAGCAGCAATGCGCCGAAGGAGCGACTTGTGTCCTATCAGGTAGTTGGTGAGGCAACGGCTCACCAAGCCGAAGACGGGTAGCCGGACTGAGAGGTTGTACGGCCACATTGGAACTGAGAGACGGTCCAGACTCCTACGGGAGGCAGCAGTGGGGAATATTGGGCAATGGGCGGAAGCCTGACCCAGCGACGCCGCGTGAGGGAAGACAGCCTTCGGGTTGTAAACCTCTGTTGCAGGGGAAGAAGGAAGTGACGGTACCCTGCGAGGAAGCTCCGGCTAACTACGTGCCAGCAGCCGCGGTAATACGTAGGGAGCGAGCGTTGTCCGGAATTACTGGGCGTAAAGGGCGCGAAGGCTGCGATTCAAGTCAACTGTCAAATTCCGGGGCTTAACCCCGGCCTGCAGTTGAAACTGAATTGCTCGAGGCGCAGAGAGGCAGACAGAATTCCTGGTGTAGCGGTGAAATGCGTAGATATCAGGAAGAATACCAGTGGCGAAGGCGGTCTGCTGGCTGCGAACTGACGCTCAAGCGCGAAAGCCAGGGGAGCAAACGGGATTAGATACCCCGGTAGTCCTGGCAGTAAACGATGTATGCTGGGTGTGAGATCAGCGATGATTTCGTGCCGAAGTTAACGCGATAAGCATACCGCCTGGGGAGTACGGTCGCAAGATTGAAACTCAAAGGAATTGACGGGGGCCCGCACAAGCGGTGGAGCACGTGGTTTAATTCGATGCAAACCGAAGAACCTTACCTAGGCTTGACATGTAGGTGGTAGGGAAGGGAAACCGGACCGACGCTGTAGCAATACAGCGAGCCTACACAGGTGCTGCATGGCTGTCGTCAGCTCGTGTCGTGAGATGTTGGGTTAAGTCCCGCAACGAGCGCAACCCCTATTGCCAGTTGCTAACACGTAGTGGTGAGCACTCTGGCGAGACTGCCATCGACAAGATGGAGGAAGGTGGGGACGACGTCAAGTCATCATGGCCCCTATGCCTAGGGCGACACACATGCTACAATGGTTGGTACAAAGGGCAGCGAGTTCGAGAGGACAAGCGAATCCCCAAAAGCCAATCCCAGTTCGGATTGCAGTCTGCAACTCGACTGCATGAAGTTGGAATCGCTAGTAATCGCGGATCAGCCAAGCCGCGGTGAATACGTTCCCGGGCCTTGTACACACCGCCCGTCACACCATCCGAGTCGGGTGCTCTCAAAGCCGGTGGTCTAACCGCAAGGAAGAAGCCGTCTAAAGAGTGTCCGGTGAGGAGGGTGAAGTCGTAACAAGGTAGCCGTACGGGAACGTGCGGCTGGATCACCTCCTTTCTAAGGAGAAATTCACGACAGGGCGAGCGAAGCAAGTTCGAAAGGACAAGCCAAGCAAGCCAGTGCCAGCGGCACGTTTTGAATTTCAGAGTTATGCTAATGTTTCTTTTCGTTATATGTGGGCCGCTAGCTCAGTTGGTCAGAGCACTCGGCTGATAACCGAGAGGTCAGAAGTTCAAATCTTCTGCGGCCCACCATATTCACTCTATTGGGGGTGTAGCTCAGTTGGGAGAGCGCCTGCTTTGCACGCAGGAGGTCGTCGGTTCGATTCCGGTCACCTCCACCAGTGTTTTACTCAGGTTTAACCAACGTTAACTCCGCAAAAACCGACAAGACGGGGACTGTGGAAAGCACCTTGACAGCCGAACAGGACGAAACTGAAACAGGTTAAGGTATCAAGAGCAATGGACGGATGCCTTGGCACGTATGGCCGAAGAAAGACGTAGCAAGCGACGAAACGCCGCGGCGAGCCGCAAGCAGGCATTGACCCGCGGATCTCTGAATGGGGCAACCCCACGGAAGCAGTTCCGTGACACCGACAGGTGAGGAACCCGGAGAAGTGAAACATCTCAGTACCCGGAGGAAAAGAAATCGAAGAGATCCCCCAAGTAGTGGTGAGCGAACAGGGGCCAGTCCAAACCAGACCAGTGCAAGCCAGCAGGCGTTGCTGGTACTGGGGTAGCAGGACCGGCAAGGAAGTGCTGCTGAACTTCCGCAGAGTTACAAAGGAAAGATATAGCCGAATCGTGTTGGAAAAGCGAGCCGCAGAAAGTGAAAGCCTTGTAGACGAAATATCGATCCCTCTGAGCCGAGATCCTAAGTAGAGCGGGGCACGAGAAATCCCGTTTGAAGCAGGGCCGCCCATGGTCCAAGACTAAATACCATACGTGACCGATAGCGCATAGTACCGAGAGGGAAAGGTGAAAAGCACCCCGGGAGGGGAGTGAAAGAGACCTGAAATCCATTGCTTACAAGCAGTTGAAGCTGGAAGCGGAGCGATCCGTGGAAAGTGACAGCGTGCCTATTGAAAAATGAGCCGGCGAGACATTGTGCGCAGCGAGGTTAAGGGATGCCAGTTCCGGAGCCGAAGCGAAAGCGAGTTCGAACAGAGCGCTAAGTTGCATGCAATGAACCCGAAGCCTGACGATCTAGCCATGGGCAGGTTGAAGTGGGGGTGAAACCCCATGGAGGACCGAACCAGTGCCTGTTGAAAAAGTCTTGGATGACCTGTGGTTAGGAGTGAAAAGCTAATCGAGTTAGGTAATAGCTGGTTCTCCCCGAAATGCATTGAGGTGCAGCCTTTGTTGTTTCGTGACGATGGTAGAGCGACTGACAGCTCAAGTGGTCCTGGGGGATTTGCGCGAGCTATCAAACTCCGAATAGCGTTACGTGAAGACAAGGAGTGAGACTGCGGGTGATAAGGTTCGTAGTCAAAAGGGAAACAGCCCAGATCATCAGCTAAGGCCCCAAAGAGCATGCTAAGTGTGACAAGGATGTAGGGACCCCCAAACAGCCAGGAGGTTGGCTCAGAAGCAGCCATCCTTTAAAGAGTGCGTAACAGCTCACTGGTCGAGGATCCCCGCGCCGAAAATGTAGGGGGCTAAGCATGCCGCCGAAGCTATGGGATGTGCGTAAGTACATCGGTAGGGGAGCGTAGTTAACGGGACGAAGCGACGTTGTAAAGCGTCGTGGACTGTTAAGTAGTGAGAATGCCGGCATGAGTAACGACATATTTGCGAGAATCAAATACACCGGAAGACCAAGGGTTCCTGGGGAAGGTTGATCCGCCCAGGGTAAGGCGGGACCTAAGTCAAGGCCGAAAAGCGTAGATAATGGACAGCAGGTTGAAATTCCTGCCCCGCTTAACCTCGTTTGACAGAAGCGGCGACGCAGAAAGCTATACAGAGCTGGCGGATGGAAGAGCCAGTCCAAGGGAGCAGACCGGGGAGACAGTCAAGTACGTTTCCCTAAAGTTCAGACCCGAGTGGGAGCCTCATTCGAGGCGAAGCTGTAGAAGCTCAGCTGCCAGGAAAAACCGCTATGGAGAGGAAAAGCGCCCGTACCCGAAACCGACACAGGTGGTCAAGCTGAGCAAGCTAAGGTGAGTGGAAAAACTCTCGTTAAGGAACTCTGCAAGTTAACTCCGTAACTTAGGGAGAAGGAGTGCTGGAGACGTGTAACAGTGATGTGAAGCGTTATCCAGCCACAGAAACCAGGCTCAAGCGACTGTTTAACAAAAACACAGGACTCTGCATAAGACGTAAGTCGAAGTATAGGGTCTGACGCCTGCCCGGTGCTGGAAGGTTAAAGGGACGAGTTAGGGGTAACCCGAAGCTTCGAACTGAAGCCCCAGTAAACGGCGGCCGTAACTATAACGGTCCTAAGGTAGCGAAATTCCTTGTCGGGTAAGTTCCGACCTGCACGAATGGCGTAACGATTTGAGCGCTGTCTCAACGAGAGATCCAGTGAAATTGTGGTACCGGTCAAGACGCCGGTTAACCGTGGTGGGACGGAAAGACCCCATGGAGCTTTACTGTAGCCTGATACTGATGTTTGATATTTCATGCACAGGATAGGTGGGAGGCTAAGAAGCAAGACTTTTGGGTTTTGCGGAGCCATTGTTGGGATACCACCCTTGGGATGTTGAACATCTAACTTTAGCGACTGAATCGTCGAAGAGGACACAGTCAGGTGGGCAGTTTGACTGGGGCGGTCGCCTCCCAAAGAGTAACGGAGGCGCGCAAAGGTCAACTCATGGCGAATGGAAACCGCCAAGAGAGCGTAAGGGTATAAGTTGGCTTGACTGCGAGATAGACATATCGAGCAGAGACGAAAGTCGGTCCTAGTGATCCGGCGGTGCTGAATGGAAAGGCCGTCGCTCATCGGATAAAAGCTACCCTGGGGATAACAGGCTGATCTCCCCCGAGAGTTCCCATCGACGGGGAGGTTTGGCACCTCGATGTCGGCTCGTCGCATCCTGGGGCTGTAGCAGGTCCCAAGGGTTGGTCTGTTCGCCCATTAAAGCGGTACGCGAGCTGGGTTCAAAACGTCGTGAGACAGTTTGGTCCCTATCCACCATGGTCGTAAGATATTTGAGGGGAGCTGCTCCTAGTACGAGAGGACCGGAGTGGACGCACCACTAGCGTATCTGTTGTCGCGCCAGCGGCACTAAGCAGAGTAACCAAGTGCGGCCCGGATAACCGCTGAAGGCATCTAAGCGGGAAACCGCCCCCGAGATGAGATATCTCATACGGAAGCGTAGTAAGACGCCCCCGAGACGAGGGGATAGATAGGACGGGAATGTAAGCGCAGCGATGCGTTGAGTTGACCGTTACTAAAGCGTCGAGGCCTTAACCTGTTTTAGATTCGTGCTGTTGAAAGAGTCCTGAAGGAGATGCGAAGCCTGAAAGGACGAGGCTGAAGAGGAAAGCGAAGAAGCGGAAACCGTTTTGTCAGTTTTGATAGAGCAGTGGAAGCAGGTGAGAATAGCGGAGGGGGTCCACCCGGTCCCATGCCGAACCCGGAAGTTAAGCCCTCCAGCGCCGATGGTACTGCGATTTGCTTCGCGGGAGAGTAGGTCTTCGCCTGCTTCGCTGTTTTTTTGTACGCATGATCCGGTCGCCGCGGAAGGTCTCTTCCGACGGCGTTTTTTTTGCGTTTCGGAGCCTCGCATCTTTTATCCCCGTCCGCATTATGGATTTTTTACTTCGTCCGGAGTGAGAGTACTCTTTTCGGGCGGGGTTTTCTATGTTCCTCACTGTCGTTGTTCCGGTTTGCAGCAGAAAAAAGCTCCGTCTCGTCGTAACACCGAAGAGACGGAGCTTTTCATTTGCGGCAGGGAGTGTCAGGGCCGTTTTACCTGCCGTCTGTTAGATTGCGTTTCCTCGATTCAGGCCGCGGGGGTCCTCCAGAAGATCTTCCATGCGGCAGCCGAGCGCACGCGACAGCCTGTAGACCGACTGCGCCTGGGCCTTGTCGATTTCGTTGACGCGCTGTTCATATTCGTGTGTATGCGTTCGGCTCTGTTTTTTCCTTCGCCGGCCGGTGATTCTGGAAGAGTATGGAACGAGCGCGGTTCGCGGTGTTTGTAATAAAAAGTGCGGGAAACAGCCAATGCCGGCTGCTCCCGCACTTATTTGTCGCTGAAACTCCGTTCTTACAGCTGATCGGCAAGGTCCCACAGGCGGTTGAGCTGGCGCTCGCGGAACGCGGCGACCATCAGCTTTTCGCGGTCATTGGCCGGATGGGCGTTCTCCGCCAGCCAGAGGCCCGGCACGTAGTGCAGACCCATAGCCCAGTCCTGCTCGTGCGCGCCCTTGAACGCGTACAGCATTTTGTTCAGAAGGCGGGTGCGCCGCAGCAGCGACTTCGGGTCACGGTCGGCAGCGATGTCGGGACGGACGGCGCTCAGCGCGGCCCTCAGCTCTTCCGCACAGGCGTAGGCTTTCAGCTCGTTCTGCACCTCGTCAAGCGTCGCGGCCGGATTGAGGAAGTTGTCGGCAGTCAGGAGACGGTTGATCGACAGCGCGTAGACTTTCGCGTCCGTCAGCAGGACGTCCTTGTCGACGTACTCCATCACGTCGTCCTCGGTGTGCCACCAGCGCGTCATGAAACCGCCCACCAGCTGGGCGCCTGTGGCTACGGGGGAACCGTCCGGCGGCGTGGAGGACCAGCTCATGCACGACGACACGCCGAGGTTCTTCAGCGTCATGTCCCAGCCGGTCACATACGCGCCGTGGCGCAGCTTCTGCTCAGTGATGTCGGCGACGACGCCCGCGTAAAGCGGTTCCAGGTCGGGAGTCGAAGAGCCGCGGCCGAAATCGGTCGAGCCCCGCTGTCCCGGCAGGTCGGTGTTGCACAGGGCAAGGCAGTGGTCGCGCAGGCTGCGGTAGTTCTGGCGTACATAGGCTTCCGAGCCGGCATAACGGCCGTTGGAATGGCCCGACCACCAGCAGATCTTCAGGCCGCGCTTCAGCCCTTTGGCCTGTGCGAAGAGCTTGGCCATGGCCAGGGCGACGGCGTTGCCCGTGCCGTTGTCGCAAGCGCCGTAGAACCAGCTGTCAAGGTGGTTGCCCAGCAGGATGTAGTCGTCGCTGTCGCCCTCGATGACGGCCTCCAGCACCGGCAGCGTCCACTGGCGGTCTTCCACTTCGGTCTCCATCTCAAGCACCACGCCGCCCTGCTTGACCTTCTCGATCAGGGCGCGGCCGTCGGCGTAGTTCATGCCGACCACCGGCAGATGGTTGTAGAGCCCCGTTTCCGCGGGGTCGGGCTGGCCCCAGATCATGTTCACGTTGCTCTCGTGCACCAGTTTTTCGTCGCCGTGTTCCCAGCAGGAGACGATGCCGACGGCGCCGCGGTCGGCGGCGTTCATCAGCGGCACGGGGCCGGAGGTGAGCGTGACGACGATCTTGCCCGCCAGGTCTTTCTCGTGAGGGTTCAGACGGTGGCCCATCAGGTCGAGCGGGTTGCGGGCCAGGTCTTTCGCCTCGACGAACACTGCCGGCGCTTTGAGGATGCCGTTCGTGCTTGCGCAGAAGCTCCAGGTCTTGCAGTACAGCTCCTTGCCGTCCATGCGCAGATGGCCCTGCACGGGGTCGCTCAGCCAGGCGGGGTATTCGTTCAGGCGGAACCTGGCGCCGGCTTTCGTGAGGATATCGGCCAGCAGCTCGACCGAGCGGCGTTCATCGGGGCGGCCGCTGCGGCGGTCGAACCTGGCGACGGCGGCGACGTGGTCGTAGATCTCCTGCGCGTCAAGCTGCGCCAGGAGGCTCTTTTCATTCGTCGTGATCATAACAGTCGGCCTGACTTTCGCTTAGGCGGCGAAATGACGCGCGATGGTCTCCTTCGAGAGCTTCGGCGTGACAAGGCTGACGATCCACATGGCAGCCATGGAGACGATCCAGGCGGGGATCAGGGGATGGAAGCCGAAGGCAAACTGTTTGGCGGCCAGCGTAATGTAGAGGTACACGGCCTCGCCGACGAGGACGCCGGCATACGCGCCGAGCTTCGTCGCGCCCTTCCAGTAGATGCCCCACAGCATCGGGGTGGCCCAGATGCCGAGTCCGCCGTAGGAGAACAGGATGATGTCGAAGATAGCGGCCGGACGGGAGATGCCGAAGAAGATGGCGATGCAGCCGACGATCACGGTCACCCAGCGGGACAGACGCAGAACATCCTTATCCGTCGCCTGCGGATTGATAATAGACTGATAGATGTCGCGCGTGATGGCGCCGGTGGAGCTGATCAGGTAGCTGTCGATGGACGACATTCCGGCGGCCATGATTCCCGCGATGAGCAGCGAAGAAATGACGGGAGAAACGGCACGCTGAAGAATGAGCGGCACCACGAAGTCGATGTCCTTGCCCTTAAGGCCGGCGATCGAAACGATGGCGTTTGTGCCGGACCACTCGATGAGCGTCGCGGCGAAGCACATGCCGAGTGAGCCGAGAATAACGGCCTTGAACAGAACTCTATGGTTCTTCATCGTGAAGAACTTGGTGCAGAGCGCGGGCTGTCCGATCGAGAAGAAGCTCCACAGAAGGACCTGCGACACATAGTTGCGGTAGCCGTACAGCTTGCCGACGCCGGGGTGCGTCAGGTATTCCGGGTTCATCTGCGCCAATTTGTTGGTGATGGCTTCCATGCCGCCGCCCAATTTTACTGAAACTGTGAACGTCACGATAGCCGTAGCCACCATCAGGCCGCCCTGAATAACGTCCGTCAGCATGGCACCGCGAATACCGCCGGTCATGCAGTACATGATGACGATAATGCCCATGGCGACGATGCCGACCCACTCAGGCAGACCGGTATACGTGCGGAGGATGAGGCCGGCTCCGATGGTCTGAGCGCCCATCATCGGGATCAGGAACAGGATCATCAGCAGAGCCTGCATGGTACGAAGGCCTTTGGATTCATAGCGGTCGGCGATGTAGTCGGCCAGCGTCAGGAAACCGTTCCTGTGCCCCAGCTGCATCAGCTTGCGGCCGACAAAAATAGCCGGCAGGATGATCGAGAACGCAACACCCGGCACCGAGATGGACATCCCGGAGAAGCCGGCCTTGTAGCAGCTGGCGGGGCAGCCCATGAAGGTGCTCATGCTGTACTGCGTCGAGAAGTAGGCAAAGCCCGCGACGATGGCGCCCGCCTTGCCGCTCATGACGAAGAAGTCCTTCAGGTTGTTGGTCTGCTTGGAGGAGACGTAGCCGATAATGGCCATCAGGACGAAGTACCCGATGAGGACGGCGAAAAACGGCCCGGGAATGGGTTTGATCATCTCAGCAACGGTGTTCATAATTATTCCTCCCTTTCCTTGTCATAATCGTGGTATTCCGGACGGCTCAGCGCCTGGGCCGCGAAGATGAAGATGAGAACGAATACGACGACGGCGTGGATCAGCCAGCCGAAAACGTAAGTGGGGATCCCCCACGGGCCCGGAATGTAGGTCTCCGAATAGTAGAACGAGAATGGCATCATGATCAGGACAAAAAGTCCGACGAAGATGGCCGCCCATGTCATTTCAAACTTATTGCTGAAAATGTGCATGATTTCATCACCTTTCTGTTTCACTCAACTGACTTCGAATTAGCCCCTTTTGTGCCCCTTTTGCTTACAGCGAACAACATGCGGTCCACCTGTTCCTCTCCTCTGTGCAGGTGCCCCCTTTCTGTTATGGCTGCCGATCCGGCGCTGCCGGCTGAAAAAGTTATTTCCCCAGCGGCGCCCGGGCGAACTCGGCAAGGAACGCGTCCAG
>JAEEGK010014347.1_pt1 | contig 17721 bp, 9 predicted proteins | sample 8958771 | NCBI WGS metagenome assembly JAEEGK01 (sample SAMN16246547, study PRJNA631951) | gut metagenome | biome: gut microbiome; feature: rumen; material: SC-attached | host: Bos | place: Iran: Karaj | collected 2018-10
CAACGCGGGGCTTTATGACACCGAAATAGTGGTCATCCATCTCCTGCCCCTTGGGAGGCTTTGCGCCAAAGAGCGTCCTTCCCGTGAAGAGAAGATCGGGACGCTTTTCATACATTTCTTTTGTAATAAGGAAATATTCCTGTTCTGCTCCGACTGAGGTGTTCACGTACTTGACGTCGTCCCTGCCGAAGAGCTTCAAAATCCTCAAGGCTTGCTTGTTGATCGCAGCCATAGAGCGAAGAAGCGGTGTTTTTTTATCGAGTGCTTCGCCGCCGTACGAACAGAACGCTGTAGGGATGCAAAGAGTCCTGTCCTTGATAAATGCATATGATGTAGGATCCCAGGCTGTGTAGCCTCGCGCCTCAAATGTAGCCCTGATGCCGCCCGAAGGGAACGAAGAAGCATCGGGCTCGCCCTTTATAAGTTCCTTTCCGGAGAAATCAAGAATTACATTGCCGTCAGCGGCGGGCTCGATAAAGCTGTCATGCTTCTCGGCCGTAACACCCGTCAGGGGCTGGAACCAATGTGTATAGTGTGTTGCACCCTTCGAAACGGCCCATTCCTTCATGGCGTCGGCGACGGCGTTGGCAACACTCTTATCAAGTGCCGTACCCTCGTCGATGGTCTTTCGAAGCGAATTATAAACCTCGGCTGACAGTTTCTCTTTCATTACCCTGTCGTCAAACACGAGGCTGCCAAAAATATCTGTAACGTTTTCCATGCCGGATTCCCTTTCCCAGAAAGATGCAAATAATAATCAGTATAATGTTCCCGGACCGGATCTGTAACCGGTCAAACGGATTCTGAATTTGTCCGGTTATTTGCGAGCGTTATAGCGGGGAAAAACATTATCTGCGTATAAGCACGAGTAACGGACCCGGGCATTTTTGCCCGGATCCGCGTATTATTATACTCTAAGCTTATTTCACATACAATACTCGAAAACCGCAATGCAATCATATCGATCAATGGATGGTATCCGGAAAATCGATCTACGGTTATCTATAAAACTTGAAAATCGCGCTCTAAATTATACAATACCCTGTGCGTTCATTGCATCAACAACCTTTTCGAATCCGGCAATGTTAGCACCTACAACGTAGTTGCCTTCGAAGCCGTACTTGCGAGCTGCGTTGTCAAGGTTGTGGAAGATGTTGACCATGATGCCCTTAAGCTTAGCATCAACTTCTTCGAACGACCATGAAAGTCTCTCACTGTTCTGTGACATCTCAAGAGCAGATGTAGCAACACCGCCTGCATTTGCAGCCTTGCCGGGAACGAAGTAAACCTTGTTCTGCTGTAAGTACTCTGTAGCCTCAAGAGTGGTAGGCATGTTAGCGCCCTCGCAAACTGCGATCACGCCGTTGGCAACAAGCTTCTTTGCGTCGTCGAGGTTAAGCTCGTTCTGTGTAGCGCAAGGAAGAGCGATGTCAACCTTAACTTCCCACTGATTTGTGCCCTCAGTAGCCTTGTCATGGTACTGAGCCGAAGGACGCTTAGCTGCATACTCTGTAAGTCTTGCACGCTTAACTTCCTTAACTTCCTTAAGAAGAGCAACGTCGATACCTTCGGGATCATAGATCCAGCCTGTGGAATCAGAACATGTAACAGGCTTTGCACCAAGCTGCTGAGCCTTCTGGATAGCATAGATGGCAACGTTACCGGAACCGGAAACAGCACATGTCTTGCCCTTAATGTCGATGCCGTTGCACTTGAGCATCTCTTCTGTCATGTAAAGAAGGCCGTAGCCTGTAGCTTCTGTTCTTGCGAGTGATCCGCCGTAGGAAAGGCCCTTGCCTGTAAGAACGCCTTCGAATACGCCACGGATTCTCTTGTACTGACCGAACATGAAACCGATCTCTCTTGCGCCTGTTCCGATGTCACCTGCGGGAACATCTGTATCAGCGCCGATATATTTGCAAAGCTCTGTCATGAAGCTCTGGCAGAAAGCCATGATCTCACGATCACTCTTGCCCTTGGGATCGAAATCCGAACCACCCTTGCCGCCGCCGATAGGAAGGCCTGTAAGGGAATTCTTGAAGATCTGCTCGAAGCCGAGGAACTTGATGATACCAAGGTTAACCGAGGGATGAAGTCTGATTCCTCCCTTGTAAGGTCCGATCGCGCTGTTAAACTGTACACGATAGCCTGTGTTAACCTGAACCTGACCCTTGTCATCTACCCACGGAACGCGGAACTTGAGCTGTCTCTCGGGATTAACGATCCTCTCGAGAACTGCGTCACGTCTGAACTTCTCCTCATTTGCCTCAACAACGGGGCGAAGGGAGTTAAGAACTTCCTTTACTGCCTGATGGAACTCGGGCTCGCTGGGATTCTGCTTGATGACCAGATCGATCACTTCATCAACATACGACATTTTTTTATCCTCCTCATGTCTCTTTTGTGGGCTGACGCATTCTGCGACGCCTTTTATGTACAACAGACCGTCTGTCCGTCATACGTGTTTACGTGTAAATAGTGAAAAAAGCGCCTATGAGTCCCTTGACTCAAAGACGCCCTTGCCTTCACCTACAATAATATAGACCAGAGTATTTTCCCTTGTCAAGCGGAAACTCATATATTGTGTAATTATTTTTGCGGGGAATGGTCCAAAACCCCCGTCTCATTGGCTGGGGCGAAGCCACAGCCGTTTCCTTGCGGAAGACCCGACTATGTACCAAGGTAGTCCCATGGGTCATCAAAACTCCAGTTTCTTCCCTGTCAGTTTCTCGTATCCCTCAAGGTAGATCGCAATCGTCTTGTCCTCTACGTCCTTCGGAAGCTTCCAGCCCTTGTCCTTGTTGGCGGTGAGCCAGTCGCGTGCAAACTGCTTGTCGAACGAAGGCTGTCCGTGGCCGGGCTCATAAGAAGCTGCGGGCCAGAATCTCGAAGAATCGGGTGTGAGCATCTCGTCACCTACAACGATCTGCCCGTTCTCATCGAGACCGAACTCGAATTTCGTGTCAGCGATTATGATACCCTTTGAAGCAGCATAATCGGCAGCCTTTTTATAGATGGCGATGGACATGTCGCGAAGCTTTGTTGCGTACTCAAGTCCTTTGCCGGGGAAGTATTTCTCAAGATGGTCGATCGACTGCTCGTAGCTGATGTTCTCGTCATGATCGCCGATCTCAGCCTTGGTCGAAGGTGTGTAGATGGGCTCAGGGAGCTTGTCGCTTTCCTTAAGACCCTCGGGAAGCTTGATCCCGCAAACGGTTCCGTTCGCGCAGTAGCTCTTCCAGCCCGAACCTGTGATATAACCACGAACGATGCACTCAACCGGAAGCATGTTAAGCTTCTTAACGAGCATCACTCTGTTCTTGAAACGCTCTGTTCTGAAGAACTCGGGCATGTCTGCCGCATCAGTGCTGATCATGTGATTTCCCACGATATCCTTGGTAAGGTCAAAGAAAAACTTTGACATCTGGGTGAGTACCGCTCCTTTTCCCGACACAATGTTGTCAAGGATCACATCGAAACAGCTGATACGGTCTGTTGCCGCGATCACAAGGCTGTCACCAAGGTCGTAGATCTCACGAACTTTTCCTTCTTTTACGGGTTTGAATTCCTTCATTTTACTCTTCCTCTCTTGTATAAGAAGCGTCTCTCACGCTTCATTTGTAACACTTCCCTGGCGCTATGCGGGTCACAATCGAGTAGGCTGACTCCTACTCGATTCGACGGGACATCTCGCGTACAAGTCCGCTCGATCTCCGTTCACTCAGCCGTCTGTTCACAAACAAGCTTGTAACAGACGGCTTTCGTTTATCGCACAAAAAAACTTTCCGCACGATCCCTCCACGCGGAAAGTTATTATATACCAAATGTATTTTTGTAACAAGTACAATTATTTGATCTTGAGTGTTTTCAGGTAATTCTTCTACTCCGGCGTTCTCCCCATTTCAATGCCGATATTCTCTGAACAACTCCTACACATATTAGAATAGCAGGGAAAGCGATTATTTCAACTTATATTCAGCCTCGACTATTCAATCATTTATTCTCGGGATTACTCTTTCTGTCGGGGATCACGAAGTCAGGGTGCTCCCCGAGCCATGCCGTCTGAGGCATGCAGGAAAGCAAAGAGATCTCGTCTTCCGTCAGCTCGAAATCATAAACGTCAAGGTTCGAGAGCATGTGCGAACGCGAGGTTGCCTTCGGGATGGGAAGGATACCCTTCTGCAGTAAGAACCTCAGGTTTATCTGCTGGATGCTCTTCCCGTACTTCTCGGCTAAGCGGACGAGGATCGCGTTCCCTATCGTTGTGTTCTTGCGGCCGCGCCCGAGCGGGCTCCACGCCATCGGGAGCACATCATGATCATGGCAGTATGCGACCGCCGCTTCCTGCGAGTATCCGGGATGAAGCTCAAGCTGATCGACAACCGGCTTTATCGAGCAAGCCTCAAGGATGTTCTTCAGGTGATGCGGCAGGAAATTGCTGAGGCCAAGCCTTTTAACCTTCCCTGCAGCGACCATCTCTTCCATTGCTTTCCATGTTTCGGTGTCGAGCGTCTTCCAGTCCTCACCGTCAGCGCCGGTCTGCCTGGGCCAATGCATCATATAAATGTCAATGTAGTCGGTCTGCAGGCGGTAAAGAGACCTGTCAAGAGCCCTCCACGCGTTCTCGGCACCCATCTCGTCGATCCAGAGCTTCGTTTCGATGATGACGTTCTCCCTGCCGACTCCGCTCTCTTTGATCGCATTCCCGAGCGACCTCTCCGTCTCGTAAAGAGACGCGGTGTCAAAGAACCTGTAGCCGCAGTCGATGGCCGTGAGGATCGCCTCTTTGTTGTCTTTAAACTCCTCGTTATATGTTCCGAAACCGATCTGCGGAAGCTTCGAACCATCATTTAATATGAATTCTCTCATATAATCTCCTCTCAAAGGACCCATGGGTGGTCTCTCGGGGACGGGGGTTATGGACCATTGGGGTACATGGTCCACAACCCCCGTCCCCGGGAGACCACCCCCATGAGTCCATCTTTTGCCAAGTGATATTAATTATGTCATTTCTCAAGAAACAGATACAGCAGCCTGTACAATTCCCTCGCATCTTTTTCGGTAAGGTTTACTCCTTTTTTCGCGATCTCAAGAGGTATGTCCTTGCACTTTTCCTTAAGGTCGTTTCCCTTTTGTGTGATCCTTATTTCGGTAACACGCTCATCTTCTTTTGAGCGTTTCCTTATGATATAACCCTCTTTTTCCAAGGTTTTGAGCAAGGGCGTGAGCGTTCCGGCATCGAGCTTAAGGCTGCTTCCGAGCTGTCCGACCGTCACACATTCCTTTTCCCAAAGGACCATAAAAACTATGTACTGGGTGTAAGTAAGTCCGAGCGGCTTCAGATAGGGCGTGTACGCCGCCACGATCTTCCTGCCGCACGCATAAAGAGGAAAACACAATTGATTTTTCAGCAATAACTGCTCATATTCCTGTGCCATACCGGTTCACCTGCCATTTTATTATATCATAACAAACCTTCCACAAATTTATCAATCGTTTCCATCTTAACGGTGGGTTCAAATCTGGCAACAACATTTCCTTCGCGGTCAATCACAAACTTAGTGAAGTTCCACTTGATCTCGGAATTGTTCTTGTAATCCTTGTCCATTTTTTTGAGAAGTGCGCTCATGGCCAGTGCCTTGGGTCCCTTTCCGAAGCCCTCAAAGCCCTTCTGTTCTTTGAGATACTTAAAAAGCGGGATCGCGGTTTCGCCGTTCACATCCGACTTCTTCATCTGCGGGAACTGAGTATTATACTTAAGTGTACAGAACTCGTGGATCTCCTCATCCGTTCCGGGAGTCTGACCCGCGAACTGATTGCAGGGCACATCGATCACTTCGAATCCTTTTTCATGATACTTTTCATACATTTCTTCGATCACCTTGTAATGAGGGGTGAATCCGCAGCCCGTGGCTGTGTTGACAACCATGACAACCTTACCTTCAAAATCCTTCATTGATAACTCTTCACCTGCTGCTGTTGTAACTGTCTGATCATAAAATCCCATTTTTACGGTCCTCCTTTTTGTTTAGTGATGTTGTTTTGATTATGCTTGTTTGTTGCTTTTGTTTCTGTTTTATCAAATTATATTGTATCAAATATATTTTGTCAACATCTTTTTGTACAATAATAGTGGACCATGGGGGTGGTCTCCCGGGGACGGGGGTTATGGACCATTGAGGTACATGGTCCACAACCCCCGTCCCCGGGAGACCACCCCCATGGGTCCATCACAGTTTCAGTTTTGCCAAAAGATCAGCCATCGTGCCGCGTGCGGGGCGGTCGTCCCTGCGGCTGTCGTTTCTACCCGACTGTCCGGGTCTGCCCGAACCGTTACCCGGTCTGCCGGAACCACTTCCCTGTTGTCCCGATCTTCCCGAGCCGTTGCCCGATCTGCCTGAGCTGCCTTGCTCTCCCTGTCTTGCGCCGGAAGCGCCGCGTTCGGGCTTCGGCTTCGATTCGTCGATCATGGTGAGGCTTATCCTGCCCTTCTTCTCGTCGACTTCGAGGACCGTCACCTCAACGACATCGCCGACCGAAACAACCTCAAGCGGGTGCTTGATGAATCTGTCGCACATGCGTGAAATGTGCACAAGTCCGTCCTCATGTACGCCGATATCGACGAACGCACCGAAATCGATGACGTTCCTTACCGTGCCCTTAAGCTTCATGCCGGGTTTTAAGTCCTTCATGTCGAGGACGTCGCTGCGCAGCACCGGTGCGGGCATCTCGTCTCTCGGGTCACGTGCGGGTTTTTCGATCTCGGAGATGATGTCCCTGAGGGTTATCTCACCGCAGCCAAGCTCAGTGGCAAGTGCGGAATAGTCGGTAACAGATCTCTTAAACGACTTGATCGCTTCTTCGTCGTTGATGCCGCAGTTCATCTTTTTGAGAAGCTCGCGTGCCTGCGCATATGACTCCGGGTGCACCGCGGTCGCATCGAGCGGCTCGTCCCCGCCGTTTATACGGCAGAAGCCGGCGCACTGCTCATAGGCCTTCGGACCAAGCTTCGCAACCTTGAGGAGCTCCGCACGTGAGCGGAATTTGCCGTTCTTTTCCCTGTATGCGACGATGTTCTTTGCGATCGTTCCGTTGATTCCGGAAATATATGATAAAAGTGAGAATGAAGCTGTGTTAAGGTCGACTCCGACAGAGTTAACAGCATCTTCAACTACGCCCGTCAGGGTCTCCGAAAGCTTCTTCTGATCCATGTCGTGCTGGTACTGACCGACACCGATCGCACGCGGCTCGATCTTAACAAGCTCCGAAAGCGGATCCTGCACGCGTCTGGCGATCGAAGCGGCACTTCTCTGTCCGACATCGAAGTTCGGGAACTCCTCTGTTCCGAGCTTGCTAGCCGAGTAAACACTCGCACCTGCCTCGTTCGTGATCACATAAGAAACCTTTTCGGGGATCTCCCTGATGAGCTCCGCAACGACCTGCTCCGATTCTCTCGAAGCGGTACCGTTGCCGATAGATATAAGCGTTACTTTGTACTTGGCTATGAGCGCTCTGAGGATCTTCTTCGACTCCTCGATCTTGTTGTGCGGAGCGGTCGGGTAGATGACCACCGTGTCGAGCACCTTGCCCGTCGGATCGACAACCGCGAGCTTGCAGCCCGTACGGAACGCGGGGTCCCATCCGAGGACCGTCTGCCCGGCGATCGGAGGCTGCATGAGGAGCTGCTTTAAGTTCTTTCCGAAGACGTCAATCGCGCCCTCTTCCGCCATCTCCGTAAGGGAGTTTCTGATCTCACGCTCGATCGAAGGGCTGATGAGACGCTTATATGAATCGGCGATCGCAGCGCTTATGATGGGCGTGGTGTACTTGTTATCTTTCGTGATGATCTGCTTCTCGAGGTACCCGATGATGCTCTCAACGGGAGCCACAACCGATACGGTCAGGATCTTCTCGGCCTCGCCGCGGTTTACGGCGAGCACGCGGTGACCGGCGATCTTCCTGATATCTTCTTCATAATCATAATAATTCTGGTAAACGGACTCTGCCTCGGCATCCTTGGCCTCGGACCTTATCTTGCCCTCGTCATTTGTGATACGACGTATATGATCACGGAACTGCGCGTTATCCGAAATATCCTCGGCGATGATGTCCGAAGCTCCCGCGATCGCAGCCGCAACGTCGATAACCTCCTGCTCGGCAGCCTTAACGGCAGCTTCCTTGTCGGGCGTTTCGGGAGTGATCTTGCCGGTCACGTACTTGGCAGCCTCTTCCTCAACGGGCGCTGTGGCTGTCTGCTGCATGATATATTCGGCGAGAGGAGCAAGACCGCGCTTCTTCGCGATCTCGGCACGCGTCTTTTTCTTCTGCTTGTAGGGCCTGTAGAGATCCTCGACCGTAACAAGCTTCTCTGCCGCGAGGATGGCGTTTTTAAGCTCATCCGTGAGCTTACCCTGCTCGTCTATAAGCGTTATGACCTCCTGCTTTCTCGCTTCAAGATTGCGCAGGTAGGTGAGCTTGGTGTGGAGGGCTCTGAGCTTCTCGTCATCAAGGCTCCCCGTAGCTTCCTTTCTGTATCTGGCGATAAACGGGATCGTGTTCCCTTCGTCAATAAGCTTGACAGCAGCTTCAACCTGCCCTCTTTTTGCACCGATCTCCTCGGCGATCATAGCGATAATGTCCATATCTTCGTCCTCTTTGTGTATTCATCGGGCTCACAACTAGCCACGGAGTTATTATATCATTTTTGCATGTTTGATAGCAAAAAAACACAAAGTAAAAGAAATTTTTCTTTCATTTTATTATCTCTTCTGCTAATATATCTCATAACTTTTTACAAATATAAACATGCCGGCGGAACTTCAGCCGAAAAGCAGTCGGAAATAATGGCGGGGTTAACCCTGCTTGGAAAAGAGGATATAAAGCAATGGAAGGAAAAGAAAAACTGTTACTCGCGATCAACCCGGGGTCGACCTCGACCAAGGTTACACTCTTTAAGAATGAGACCGTCCTATTTGAAGAAAGCCTCTTCCACGATGCCGATGTACTGCTACAGTTTCCTCACGTAAACAATCAGCTTGATTTCAGATATGATGTGATAATGGATATGCTGCGCACCCGCGGATATGACCCCAAAGATATCGACGCTTTCGTCGGCCGCGGCGGAAGCGCCTGCACACAGCCCGGTGGTATCACCGAGATCGATGAGAAGCTCTATCAGGATACATGCGACGCAGTCGGCGGTTCGGAACATCCTGCAAAGCTCGGTGTTATGCTCGCTTGGAAATTCGCATGCGAGACCGGCCGTCCCGCATATACGCTCGATCCCACAAACACGGACGAGTACTGCGACTACGCGCGCCTCACAGGCATCAAGGGGATCTACCGTGTTTCCCACTCGCATGTCCTTAACCAGAAGGCTGTTGCAAAGTACCATGCAAAGAATGTTTTAAAGAAAGATTATGAAGACTGCAACTTCATCGTTGCCCACATCGACGGCGGTATCACCGTGAGCGCACATGACCACGGACGCATGGTTGACGGCAATATGGGTGCCGACGGCGAAGGTGCATACTCACCCACCAGAATCGGTTCCGTACCCGTGCTTTCGCTCCTTGATTACCTCGAGGATCACACACTTGCAGATGTACGTCTCAAGTGCTCACGTGCCGGCGGATTTGTTGAGTTCTTCGGAACATCGAACTCAGACACGATCCACGCACTCGTTGACAAGGGCGACAAGAAAGCAACACTCGTCTGGAACACGATGCTCTACCAGATCTGCAAAATGATTGGATCGATGGCTGCGGTCCTGTGCGGCAAGGTTGACGGGATCCTCCTTACCGGCGGACTCTTGCGCTTTGCGGATGTCGAAGCCACGATCAAAGAGCGTTGCGGTTTCATAGCACCCATCACGCAATATCCCGGTGAGATGGAACAGGAGGCGCTCGCGCTGCCCGCTCTTGATGTACTTCGCGGGAAGATCGTGCCTCGTAAATACTCCGGGAAGAATGTGTGGAACGGATTCGAAGGGACTGATCTTTAAATAATCCAAATTTGCTTCTCCTGTCTCGAAACGATTTTCGAAAAACGCTTTCGCTCGGGCTTCACGCAACGGTTCATAAGCGACCATAATACGGTCGCTAAGAACCGGCGTTGCAGATCGTTTTCGAAAATCATTTCGGACGCGAAGAAGCAACCGAAAACACCGACAATTATTTGTGAAAATAAATAAAGTCTCCGCGCCCGAAGTGTTCTCCGAAAGCCATATCGAACGTGAGACCGAGCTAGTCTTCGTTCATCGCACTATGTGCTCGAACATCAGACAGACGCTACTCGCTTCGTTTCACTTCGCGACTCTTACGCAAAACATTTCATTGAATCGTTGAAACGTTTTGCTACGAGCACGAAAACTTGTAAACAAGTTTTCTGGTAGCTTGGCGGGAGCGCCTTTCGGAGAACAGTTCGCGGCAGGAGACGTAATTAACACCCAGAAAGGAGTAATTCATGAGTTTAATTGACAAGATCAGAGCGAAAGCCTCTGCAAACATCAAGAAGATCGTTCTCCCCGAGGGAGACGATGACCGCACATTACGTGCCGCTGAAATACTCGTTAATGAAAAGCTTGCCAATCCTGTTGTGCTCGGTGATCCCGATGCGGTCGCAAAAAGGGCTGCAGAACTCGGAGTAAGCACTAACTTTGCCATCAGCAATCCCACAACTTCGGCCGACACCGCTCGCTACGCAGAACTCCTTTTCGAGCTTCGTAAGGCGAAGGGTCTCACAAAGGAAGCCGCCGACAAGCTTGCGCTTGACCCCATGTATCACGGAATCCTCATGGTCAAGGCAGGCGATGCGGACGGTCTTGTTTCGGGTGCCGTTCACACAACCGGTGACATGCTCCGTCCCGCCCTTCAGATCATCAAGACAAAGCCCGGCATGAAGCTCGTTTCATCCAGCTTCCTCATGGATTGTCCCGACAAGTCTCTCGGCGAAGACGGTCTCCTCGTTTATGCCGACTGCGTTGTTGTTCCGAATCCGAATTCCGAGGAGCTTGCAAATATCGCAGTTGCTGCTGCCGAAACTGCCCGAGTGCTCTGCGATATCAAGGAGCCGAGAGTTGCAATGCTCTCCTTCTCCACAAAAGGAAGCGCTGACCACGAGCTTGTCACAAAGGTTCGCGATGCGGTAGAAATTGCTCATACCCTCGCTCCCGATCTTATACTCGACGGTGAGATGCAGTTCGACGCAGCGATCGTTCCCGAAATCGGTGCTTCAAAGGCAAAAGGAAGCGCTGTAGCGGGGCGCGCAAACGTGCTCATCTTCCCCGACCTCCAGGCCGGGAACATCGGCTACAAGATCACACAGCGCATCGGAAAGGCTTCGTGCTTCGCAGTGCTTCAGGGGCTTGCCGCTCCCTGCAACGACCTCTCCCGCGGCTGCAGTGTCGAGGACATCGTGAATACCGTTGCGATGACAGCTGTACAGTGCCTTTCAAAATAATTACCGTTTTGCTGAGACAGTAGTATTTTATAATCCCTTCACATCAAAACCCCGTGTACCGAAGACGGCGTATATGTTATTCCAATTGGATGTTTGAAAAAATAAATACAAATCATTTCCCCGAATGAACTCTTAGCAAGTGAAAAGGCGTGACCGAAGCCACGCCTTTCATTTTAAGAAATTACTGTCTTATGATGCCCTGCCCAAGGAAAGGGCTTTTTTACTTAATTGTTTTGCTAACGCTTAGCCACGTATAGAACTAGAACTAACAACACCATTAGGCATAGCACTCGAATCCAATCTTACTCTTGAATTGAACGTTATCTTCTCAAGCTTTGTGAATGTTTTCTTAAGTACCTGTAAGTTCTCTGCGGTGAGTAACTTCTGAGGATAGAAATTCTCATCGTACAGAGTAGTAAGATCGATTTCTGTTACATCTGCTGAGTTGATTAGAGGATCAACAGTGACAGTAAACGCACCGTTTGATGCAACACTTACAGCAGCTACGGCAGCACCATCCTTTGTAAGATCGAATTTAGCATTCCAAACAAGAGCACTTCCTGTAGCAGCTGCCATTGAAATACCGGCTCCGCTCGCTGCATCTGTCAGTGAGCAAATCGCAGTTCCCGAAACAGCCGGTACTACATTTCTTGCAACAAGAGTTATCGCAGCGGGAGTAACAGTGCCTGTGCTTCCACCTTCACCGCCTTCACCGGATCCGTCCGGTCTTACTATGAAGCTGATTACAATAGTGAAGTCTGCTGAAAATCCGGTGACTGTGTACATTTCTGCATCAGTGTTTGATGTGTTAGTAGTTCCACCGCCTACTATATGTACCAAACCCATATACCCTGTATCGGGAGTAAACCTTACAACAACCGACTTTCCGGCTTCAATCGCTGAACCGGATGCTACAGCTGTTCCGTCAACAGTTATGGTATAGGTTCCGTAAGCCTCAGTATCCAAACGTACACCCAATGTATATTTGGTAACGGTAGCGGGAGTAGGATCCGGATTGCCGGAGGAAGAGCCGGAGCCGGAGCCGGAAGTACTATCGGTCGAAGGAGTCGTTACGGAACCTGAAGTTGTATCCTTCTTATCCTCTTTCTTTTCTTCCTTCTTCTCTTCTACCTTCTCAGCTTCCTGAACAGTCTTGCCATCCTCAACAACGGTAGCATTCTTCTTTGCTGCGCCGGAGAGATCGACATCTACGCCCTTAGCGGACTCTACTTTGGAACCCTCGGATCCCTTTTCAAGAACAACATCTACGTTCTTCTCAGCAACGATTTCAACCGGTGCCGAAGCTGTGATCTTGCTGTTCTTTGCCTGAGCAACAATCTTGATGTCGGCAGTCTTATCGCCTGTTACGGTAAGATCTGTCTTCTTCTTGATGGTAATGTTCGCATCGGCGTTCTTTGCAACATTGACCGTGATCGTTGCAGCCTTTTTGTTACAAATGATGTTAGCGACATCAGCATTTTTGGCAACCTTAACAAGTACATCGGTCGCACTGATGCTTACCTTCTTTGCTTCAATTCCCTTTGAAATGGTAAGCTTGATTCCATCGCCCTTAATGTAGAGGGAGTTGTCCTTTCCTCTTTCATTAAAGTATTCGGAATTGTTAAGTGTGATGGTCTTGAAAGTAGCCTTGTTGAATGCTCTTGCATTGGGAGCTTCCATAACCAACTTCTTGTTTGCACTGTTTTCAAGTGCCGGAATGATAAATCTGGTCTTTCTGTTCGTCTTGAAGATAATCGTCGCAGACGACTTCTTCTCCATCGCTTGGAGCAGTTGTTTCTTTGTCTTGACAACAACTTCCTTTGAAGCTGCGCTCACAGGCAATGCGCCAACGATCAGAACAAGTGCGAGTGTCAAAGCAACAAGCTTTGCGATACGCGACCTGAGCCCTTGTGAATTGGCTTTTTTCATTGCATACCCTCCTATTTTAATATAGTATCAACGCCTATCGACAAAAGAGTCGATAGGGGTATTTTATCACCCGGCTAAAGTAAGGTCAACCTATTGTGATAATATTTTGATGACCCACACCCCCCGTCCCCATGGGGTCATTCGGAACGGGGTAGGGATGGTCCACAACCCCCGTCCCCAGGGGGTCATTTTATGCTCTCTTAAACTTGATCTTGCTTCCGACACCGGACTTCTTAAGGAGTGCTATGAGTGCTTCGTACTCCTCGTCGGTTGCTGCCGAGATGACGAAGGTTGCGTTCGACTTGATTCCGTCGAATGCACCGGTTGCGATCTCGGTGATATTTGCCGAAAGCTTGATGGTCTTAAGGCTCGATGCGCCGCTGAATGCGCCTTCGCCGATCGATGTGATGGTGTCTGCAAGCTTGACTGTCTTGACAGTCTTGTTGTCCTTCATCGCATTCTCACCGACGCTCGTTACGGGAACGGTCTCGCCGTTGACCTTGATGCTTGCGGGGATCGATGCTGTGGTGGTCGTGGCTTCAACTGCCGTGAGCACAACGCCGTCATCCTCAAGTGCGTAGCTCTTCGAGATTTCGGTACCGTCGGTCTTTGTGCTTCCCACAGTTATCGAAACATTACCTTCGGCATCTGTTTCTGTGAGTGTCGAGCTTGCGCTTCCGTCAGCCTTGGTCTTGACAATGCTTTCGCTCGATGAGCCGTCCGCATTCTCGATCGTCGTGGTGCTTGTCTCTGTACCCGACTTGCTTACGGTAACCTTTTCCTTCTCTGTCGAAAGAACGTTGCCGTCCTCATCTGTCGTTGTTGCGGTACGCGACAAGCTTCCGTCTGCCTTCTCGGTGATCTTTTCCTTCGTGGTGCTGCCGTCCGCATTCTGGGTCGTCGTGTTGGTCTTCGACGAACCGTCGGTGTTTATGGTAGTCTTCGAAGTACTTGAAGATCCGTCCGCATTCTTCTCTGTGGCTGTGATAGTCTTTGTTCCGTCTTCCTTAGTCTTTTCAACAACCTTCGAAGTGCTGAGGACATTGCCGTCCGCATCCTTCTCGGTGCTTGTTGTTGTAACTGATCCGTCAGGCTTTTCAACTACCTTTTCGGTTGTCGAAGCGCCGTCAGCATCCTTAGTTGTATTAGTTGTTGTAACTGTTCCGTCGGTCTTCTTCTCAACCTTCTCGGTTGTGCTGTTGCCGTCGGCATCCTTTACAGTGTTTGTCTTAACCTCTGTACCGTCAACCTTCTTTTCAACGGTTTCGGTCTTCTTTGTTCCGTCCGTCTCGGTTGTGGTGGTTGTGGCCTTTGATGAACCGTCAGCCTTTTCCTCAACCTTCTCAACGACCTTGGTTCCGTCAGCTTCGGTTGTAGTGGTTGTGGAAGTCGATGATCCGTCGGGCTTCTCTACTACCTTCTCTGTCGTCTGGCTTCCGTCATCATACTTGGTGATGTTGGTCGTTGTCTCTGTGCCGTCTTCCGACTTTGTTACCCTGTTGATCGTGTCTACGACCTCGGGCTCCTTTATTACCTCGGGCTCAGGCTCGGGAGTTACAGGAGTAGTAGGTGTAGCAGGGTCTGTCGGTGTGGGATCAGGAGTAACGGGCGTAGGATCGGGATCCGGATTTGTGTAGGTCCTAATTCCAAAATTCGCCGTAATAGTCTTGATCTTAACACTTTCACGACAATTCAGATCGTTGAGTCCGACAAGTGTCGAAGGCTTATCCGGAGTCTCTGAGATCTTTAATGTGTAAACTCCGCCGGAGTATGTCATTCCGGTCACAGCACCGGGGTCATAGGATTGTCCGTCAATTGTAACAGCCAGAAGGTCATATCCGCTCGCGGGAGTAAACTTAACTTCAACTCCGCCGTCAAGAATCTCAAAGCCCTGATAAAGCGCCTTGACCTTATTGCCGATGCGGTAGAAGTCAACACCGTGTGTCATTTCGATGAGACCGTTTCCGTTTGAGGAGGCCTCAACCATGAATTCTTTTCCGGGCAGTTCCCAGTCATCATCGATGCCGTACTTTCCGTACCAGTTGTAATATCCCCATACTCCTGTCTTTTCGTCAACGCCTCCTGCCCACAGGTACTTGCGGTCTATGAAATAGATCGCGTCATACATGATGTCCTCGGGATCGAAATAAATATTGAACGAAACGCCCTTATTATCCTTGGGAGTGTATGATACCTTGTTGTCTGTTACAGTAAGCTTCTGTATTCCGTTAAACCATGCGTCCGAAGCAAGGAAATCATCAGTACGCATATAGTCCCTGTCGTTATTGTAGAAACCACTGTTGACATAAACGATGGGAGTTCCGGTGTATCCTGCGGGAGGAACGATCTCAAACTCTATGGGCTTTCCGGCTTCAAAGCGAACAAAGTCCCAATTGCCGTATTCTGTCGATCCTACCTTAAACTTCGCGGTTTCCTTTGCGTCTCCTCTCATAAACACACGATACTCATTGTCAAAAGGAGCACCCCACCATACATAGAAGTCTACCCACTTATTATTTATTTCGTCCCAGTCAAGAAGCTTCCAACTTCCGTCCTCCTGAGGTACAACGTGAGCTCCATTGTCATTTTCTCTGTCGTAATCGAACTTGAAGCCACTGTGGACAGCCTTCTCATCACCCGGATTACCGGACTTGACATCAATTGTGTAAACCTCCCCATCGATCACGACCTTAGTCTTTGTGTTAATGTAGAAAGGAGTTGTCTGAATCGCTCTCTGTGCAGGGATATCGATCAGCCTGTTATATGATGCATCAAATTCACCAAAGGAAAGCTCTCCGTCTACTGCCTTAGCGCTCTGACTCTTATTAACCGTTTTGATCAAACCGTTTCCGGTGATCTTTAATGATTTGTCGATCCTGAAGAAGTTTACCGACGGGCCATGTTCCGCACTCAGATCAGGATCTCCGTTCGCAAGTCTTTTATCATACCACTCTGCATCCGAGTTTGCGATCTCAACGGTTCCTGCGATCTCGGCTTCGTTAACGGTAAGCTGGCCTGCCCATGCATCGAACACCTGAACAGGAGCTCCGTTACTGTCTTTTACAAGTTCTCTTACCGTATTTCCGTCTTCATCCTCATATTCCCACCAATAATCATGGGTCTCGCCGCCGGTTGCCAAAGTCAGCGTGGAGTCCGCTGTAACGATCAGCTTTTCTGCTGCAATCGACTGATCGATTGTTGCATTTCCGTTAACAGTTATGGTTCCGAAAGTAGGAGGCACATGCTCCTCCCAATCTATTTCTCCATCGTTATTGTCGTCATGACGATTAATGACCTCATGCCCGTTATAGTACCAATCAACTGTAAACTGTAAGCTTTCCGCATCTGCAGGAAGGGTGAGATCTTGAACTCTGCCGATCCCTACCCATGCTTGTTTATCCGAATCATATCTCAGCTTGCACGCATCCTGAGTTCCGTCGATCAACACGCCGGTTGTTCCGATAGGAGCCCTGTATGCGCTGCCGCCCACATTGATCTTCTGGCCGGGATACACGTAGATCACTCCCATTTCTTTTCTTTGATCCCGTGAGAGACATTTGAGCTGATCCATATTGTAAACGCTGATCTCGCCAACCTTATGGGTGATATTTCCTCTGTTATCCCACTCCTCACCCAACTCGAACTGCGCATTCCCGCTGGGCACTACTGAGCCATTCTGTCCAATGGTGAGTTTGTCGTAGATAACCAAATGATTTACTTGATCTTTACCTTCTTTGTCTTTAACTGTCGAATCACTTAATGTAACAGTTCCGTTTATTGTCGCATTATTTACATCAAGGCTGCATGTCCAATAATCGGTTACTCCTTGATCGTTTGTTCCGGACCCGGTGGTAATTGCCAGTGTGCTTCCTTCGGTTACTTTAAGATTAGTAATTGCGAGGCCATTGTTAATGGAATATGTATTATCCGGACAATCAATGGTTACATTTGTAAAGGAAGGAGGAAGCTCATTACCCTCAGAATCATGTTGTTTATTATCATAATAGTGACGGAGGGTATAATCAAAACTCTTCTCATCACGAGGAAGAACCACATCAGTAACTATATGAGGTGCTTCTTCCGCTCCCCAAACGCCGTTGTCATATGTGAGGTCATATTCATATTCCCTGTCCTCGCCAAACGAAACGCCGTCAATCACTAAGGGGGCACTTCCCAGATAAACCCTCGCAGTTTCGTTGACACGAATCGTGTTTCTCGCACCGACATGAAGGACAACTCCATCTTCAATCGTCAGAGTGGCATTCGCTCCAATTTCAAGAACGGTTTCCTCGTTATTACCGGTAATGCTGAGTGTTCCGCCACTGCGAATCA
>JAEEGK010014348.1_pt1 | contig 17717 bp, 14 predicted proteins | sample 8958771 | NCBI WGS metagenome assembly JAEEGK01 (sample SAMN16246547, study PRJNA631951) | gut metagenome | biome: gut microbiome; feature: rumen; material: SC-attached | host: Bos | place: Iran: Karaj | collected 2018-10
ACACCAGAAAGAATAACACGGGAATTGATGCAGAGAGGCTTCAGTATCTCTATCCGACCCAGTATGACGTGGGAGTGGACAACAACGACTTTAAGCCGGTGTCTTTCGAGGAGGTCAAGTCGATTATTGATAGACAGGTGAAGCAATATAAACAAACAGAAAGATAGATGCTCAAACTTTTGGGATTAGTTGTCTCTTTCAATTACCAATATCATTTGTTTTTAGTTCTTTTTGAGTATTTTTGCATGTTGAATGGTTTGATTTATTATGGAAACGCTCTCCCATTTCCGCACAATAGAAGAATTGGTAAAGGTTCTTGACAGGGAAAAGACCTTGTTCCGAGATATGTTTGAACGGCGTAAATCGCTTGCTTACCGCACAGACATTGCTATGGAGGTCGTAGATTATCGGCGGGAACGAATACAGTATTTAATTGATCATGGTGTAATTCATGAAAACGGCGATTTTTTGGAAATGGAAGATGTGTATATCCAGTTTTTTGAGGAAGTGCTTGACATGAATGAGGAGATTAGCGTTTCAAGTGTCAAAGAATACTTGGATTCACTCAAAGAGAATATCAACTACTATCTTCAAGAGACCAATGAAAATCGGAAAAATCAATATCAAAGTAATGTGCGTAAAACATTACGTAGAATTGGTTTGCGGACGCTGAAAAACATCATCGATCTAAAACGCAATGTTGATACGGCGTACAAACAAGAACCCAATTACAAAATCAAGAAATCGCGTTTGGCTAATCTGGATGAGAAACGGAAAGGTATCAAAGTGTTGATTAAGGAATGCGAGATGATGATGGAAAGCGAGGGGGTATTCTTTAAAATGGCTGCTGACCCAGAGATGCAACGTACCACAATGAATGTACGGAATGATTTCACTGAAGCAGACCACAACTTACTAGAAATTGAGCATCAAATTATTGATTACATCAACCAAATAGAGCAACAGAGTTTGTTGTTCAAAAAGATTCGTAAGCTCAAATATTTGAAAGACCAACTGACGTGGCGCGAGGACACAAATATTGTTCGGATAATTGAAGGTAAGAATCCTCTGTGGATGGAGAAACGACCTTACAATCGTATTTTCCTTTCGCTTGACATGTTGAGGAGTAGCGAGGAAGCATATAGTATTATCCGTAAAATAGCGGGACGAACCATTGTACGAAGATTGACGCGGACTGAGGCTGATCCGTTGGATGAGACCTATATGCACGATAGTATCGAGGAAGTGAATGCCTTCAACATGACTGAGCTTTGGAATGCCTTCAAGGCTCAAGGTAACCATCTCTTTGCTTTTATCAAGGACTATTCGTACAAACAGCAACACACGCTTGGTGACTATATTATCTTGTATTGCCAGATGGCCACGCTACATAGCGAAGAGCTGCGGATTACAGACGATTATGAACAATATGACAAAATAGAATATGCACTGATTTATGCGAGCTAACACACAACGAATTTATGAACTACTGAGTAAAGGAGCCTTTCTTTCCGTTGACAGTACGGATTTGGAGGTGAAACACTTATATGATGATATAGAGGAGAATTTCACTGATTATGAGGTCTATTTCCTTGAGTTGGGCTTGCGTCTTGAAGCTGGCGATGGTTATTACTATTTCTCTCGCACTCAAGAAGGAAAGTTGAACATTGAGCAAAAATTGCAAAGTTTTGCCATGTGGGTGGATATCTTAGATTTCTTGAAGACATATGAGATTTCATTTTCCACTGGTTTCCAGTTCCGTAGCACCCACATTTTAGAGCGAATTAACCTTGATGTGGAGTTGCGCGACAAGGCTCGCAAGCTGTTCCGCAAACAAAACACCAACCAAGAGATTGTTGACAAGCTCATCAGTGAGTTAACGGGGATGGGCTTTGCTGAGATTGTCAATGAGGAGGATGGCACCTATAAGGTAACCGCAGCTTTCCGCTATGCTGAAGAGTTGGTGAATCTGATTACAATTTACAACGAAGAGGAAATCCAAGAGATATAAGAATAATAGCAACAGCAACGATAATGTAAGACAATATGGATATAGACGAAAAAACGATACAAGCTGCTTTATTAAAGGGGGAGCGAGTGACGCTTGAGTGCAAGAAGGCTCAATCGAATGTTCCAATTGATATGTGGAAAACGTATTCGGCGTTTGCCAACACATACGGCGGGCTAATTCTTTTGGGTGTACATGAGGATTTGAAAGAAAAGGACGTTACCAAGCGGTTCGCAATAATAGGTGTGGATGATGCGGAAAAGATTCGCAAGGACATTTGGAATGTTGTAAACAATCCTGAGAAAGTGAGTATGAATCTTTTGAAGGATGAAGATGTGGAAGTTTTGGAGATGGATGGGAAAAAAGTAGTGGCAATTAACGTGCCGCGTGCCGATTATAACACCCGGCCTGTCTATATCAACAATAATCCGATAAATGGCACATATATTCGTAATCACGAAGGTGATTATCATTGCCCGAAAGAAATGCTTACTATGATGATGCGCGATGCCAACCCAGAAGGCAACGATCGCTTATTCTTGAAGCATTATACGATGGATGACATCGATATCCCAACGTTGGAAAGATACCGTAATCATTTTCATAGTAGACTTCCGGACCATCCGTTCAACAGTCTTGACCACACTGAGTTTCTGCGCCAAATGGGAGGCTTTACATTAGAACGTGAAAGTGGGATGGAGTGTTTGAATATGGCAGGATTGCTAATGTTTGGCAAGGGCTTGCCTATACGTGACCGATTCGACAATCTTAGACTTGACTATATTGACAAATCGCACTTGATAGGAGACCAACGCTATAGCGACCGACTGACTTACGACGGTATGTGGGAAAACAACTTGTTCAATTTTGTCACGATGGTGTTGCCTAAATTGACGAGGGAATTGCCTCGTCCTTTCAAGATGGAAGGAATGATACGCGATGATGACACACCGCAACACAAAGCTGTGCGCGAAGCGATGACGAATTGCATCATACATGCAGACTTAATGTTAAATAGTGTGTTGAAGGTGGAGAAATACGACGACAAGTTTGTGTTCACGAATCCAGGTCTTTTGAGGCTTCCAGTTGAGCAAATTTATGCAGGCGAGGAAACGAGAGCGCGTAACCAGCGAATCCAGAACATGTTCCGCATGATTGGTTTCGGAGAGAATCTTGGCTCAGGCTTTCCGCTGATTCTAAGTGCGTGGAACGAGAAACACTGGCTGAAGCCCGAGCTTATTGAACAACGTGAATTGCTACAGGTGAAGCTTATTCTGTCTATCGAAACGAAAGAAAAAGATTCTTTAAAGCCAAGTAATGGCACTAAAGAAATGTCAGGTGTCCTAAAAGATGTCCTAAAAGAACTATCTGAACGTCAGATTGTTATTTTAGAAATGATAGTTCGCGACCCATCCTTGTCCGCAAAGGCAATGTCGGAAAAGATGTCGGAAAAGATGTCGGAAAAGAATACAAATGTTGAAAGGACTATTGAAAGAGATTTGGCAAAATTGAAAAAGCTGGGCATCCTTACTCGTAAAGGTGGTCGCAAGAATGGAGAATGGGTAATTGTTTATAGTCCACAAATAGAATCAGAAACCGAAAACCAATAACTCATGAGACATTTGAACAAAATCATATTCCTGAATAGTGCCAACATCCCTTACGCGGAGGTGATGCTTGATGGCAATGTGCATTTCGCAGGTACCCAAGGCGTAGGCAAAAGCACGGTGTTACGAGCATTGCTGTTCTTTTACAATACTGATAAGATGCGATTGGGTATCCAACAGGGGCAAAAATCATTCGAGGAATTCTATTTTCGCTATAGCAACTCGTACATTGTATACGAAGTGAAAACAGAGTTGGGGGCATATAGCATTCTTCTTAGCCGCAGTCAGGGGAAGGCTGTGTTTCGCTTTATTGATGCACCTTATCAGAAAGAGTGGTTTGTGGACAGCGGGGGACGAGTGGAGAGCGACTGGATTCGCATTCGCGAACGCATAGGAAACAAAATTGATATTAGTGCCAAGATTGATACCTACGAGCAGTATCGCAACATCATCTTCGGTAACACCCATGACCGAAGTCATCACTTTGACAAATATGCTCTTGTGGAAAGTTCGAAATATCAGAACATACCGCGATCCATTCAAAATGTGTTCTTGAATAGCAAGTTGGATGCTGACTTCGTTAAAAATACCATCATTCAGTCAATGACCGACATGGAAGATAGCATCCGCCTGTCGGACTATCGCCATTTGGTGGCCGACTTTGAACGCGAGTTCGATGAGATTGATTGTTGGTACAAAAAGGACTCAAACGGTGAAGTTGTTGTTCGCACTAAGGCTAACAAAGTAATTGAGACTTACCGCTTGTTGGTGGCTTTGGAGTATGACATGAAGCAGACGTGGCATCAGTTGAACTTTGTGGTCAGCCACACTCGAGAGCAGATGCCGTTCATTGAGGATGAAATTCGCAAACTAGAGGAAAAACTAACGAAGATTCGTGAGAAATTAGACAACTTACAGCAGGAATACGAGAAGGAACACGATCTGCTGACCAAGAAGATAAGTGCATGCGATGTTCGCTTGGGTGATATACGCAAGAAGCGCAAACGGTATGAAGAAATCCGTATTCAAGATATTATCACATTGGATGCGCAAGAGCCTAAATATCAGTCGGAAAAAGTACAGAAAGAAAAACTGTTACTAGCACTTCAGGAGCAGTATAGAGATGTAACGGAGAAATACCAGAGGCTTTATGCTGCTATTGACGAGGAATGGAAGACTTTTGAGCTTGCCCAAAAAGAAGAATTACAACGTCAGCGTGATGTCGTCCAGACGGAAAGAGACAAAGGTGCGATAGCACGCGACAAACGGAAAAAGGCTGTCGAAGATGCCTACAATGAATGGCTTGCCGCTTCTGATGAACGGATGGCAGTTTTGCAGGAGGAATGTAACCGCACGGACAAACGTTTGTCGGAATTGCAATATTGGCATCCAATGCAGAAGGATATCGATGCCTGCAAGGAGGATATCAGCAAACTATATGTTCAAGAAAAAGACCTCAATAGTCAACTGGTCGTTGCTCGCAATGATTTGAAAGCTTTGCGAGGTGAAGGCGAGATGAAACAAGAGCAAACAAAAATAGAGTTTGCCAGAAAACAGGAGGCCTTACAAACAGAATTGTCGCAGCTTCAAGAGGAACTGTCAAAGACGGAAGAGACGCTTGCTCGTTGGAAAGGTTCGCTCTATGAATGGCTGACCCAAAACAAAGCTGGTTGGGAGGATAACATTGGCAAGGTGGTGGATGAACAGCAAGTACTTTATGCCCAAGGATTGGATCCCGAACTTTCTGCTGATGGAAACCTTTTTGGAATTAGCCTCAATCTGAATGCTATACCTGTCCATCATCGAACTCCTGACGAGTATCGTTCCTTGCAAAAGCAGCAACAAGAGGCCATTGCGGTTAAAAAGAAAGAATGGTCTGACCTTCAGCAACAATGCGAAAAGGAGCTGGAGTCTATCAGTAAGAATTACAAAGGAAAACTTTCGGAACTTCAGCAGCAGGAAACCAATTTGAGAGTTCGGGTAGAGCAGATTCCCCTGAAGATTAAGGATGCTGAAACCCAACTGCATCAGTTGGAACGAAAGGAAGAAGAACAGATTAAGACTGAACGTGAGAAACGAACCGCAGCCTATAACGAGGCACGTCTCGGTTTGGATCGTGAGAACACGAGTCGTGCCCAGCAGAGAACCAAACGAGACAAAGACTTAAATGCTACTGAAAGCGAATACAAGTCAATACTGAAAGAATTGCAAAAACGTTTTGATGATTTCCGTCAAAAGCAAGCCGATGAAAAAACTGCTAGAAAAAAAGATAATGACGAACGCAGACAAATGATGGAACGTCAAGAACGTGACGAGCTAAAAGGCAAAGGAGCTGACACTAACGCCATAGAGTTGTGCCGTCACGACATCACCAAGTTGCAAGATATTCTGAATAAGATTGCCAGTCAGCGTCACTATGTTATAGAATACCGTAAGGATGAAGAGGAACTGTTTTCTCACGAGACGGAATTCCATGATGAGAAACGGAAATTGGAATCCAAAGATACGCAAGTCAGGCAATCATACGAAGACAAACGAAAACGTTATGAAGCGGAACTGTCGGAAAATAAAGGATTGTTGAAATCACAAAAAGACACACTTTCTATGATGACTGATGGCTTGAAGCAATATGAACAGCTTTGTCAGGTTGAAAACATCCTACCAGATTCGTTCCTGCAAGATGACACCCGCTCACAGTCTTCAATGTCTTGTTCTGATTTAGTAGTGCAAATGCGAGGTGTCATCAACAAAAAACGGCAGAAGTCTGATGAGTTGAAACGGACAGTCAACTCGTTCAACACACATTTCGGAATCAACAACACCTTCCACTTTATCGTGCCACAATATGATGAGGATTATTTGGCATTTGCCCTAAATCTTCAAGAATTTATTGAAAATGATAAAATTGAAGAGTATCGAGTACGAGTCAGTGAGCATTACAACACCATTCTTCGCAGTGTCTCGCGCGAAGTGGGTATGTTGATGAACCATTCAGCTGAAATTAAGGGAATTATCAATGATGTAAACCGTGATTTTCAAGAACGAAATTTTGCAGGTGTCATCCATAGCATCGAATTGAAAGCAGAGGAATCATCTGATAAGATGATGCTCTTGCTTCGCTCCATCCGCGATTTCACAGAAGAGAACTCTCTAGCGATAGGCGAATTGAATCTTTTCTCTGGCAATGATCGCGATAAGGTGAACGAAAAGGTGGTCGATTATCTAAAGAGATTCATGAAACAATTGCAGAAAGAGCCATCACGTACAGAGCTAACACTGTCAGACACATTCCGACTCCAGTTCCGTGTGCAAGAGAACGACAACAACACTGGTTGGGTGGAGCGAATCAACAATGTGGGGTCCGATGGTACTGACGTACTAGTGAAAGCGATGGTCAATATCATGCTGATTAATGTATTTAAAACCAGAGCATCGCGCAAGAACGGCGATTTTATCATCCATTGTATGATGGACGAGATTGGTAAACTGCATCCGAGCAATGTGAGCGGCATCCTTCAATTTGCCAACGTGCGCAACATTTATCTTGTCAACAGTTCTCCGATGGGTTACAATGCCGACCTTTATAAATACAATTATTTGCTGACCAAGGACAGCAGGTCGCAGACGCACATCAAGCGTCTAATGACCATCAATGCGTGATGCAAATATCAAAAACACTGATGGGAGCTCTCCATCGTCTGATGGCTGGCGAATCAGTTGCTGCCAGCTCGCTTCGCAAAGATATAGCAGAAACTTTGTTGGCGGAAGGATTGTTGACTGTCAAAACGAAAGGTAGTCGTCGAACCTATCGTACCATCAATACTTCAGCCTTAAAAGTTTTCTTGGAGTCACATTACGAGGAACTTCGTGGTTTTGAAAACTCAGAAGTTTTGAGAGAGAGGTCTAATATAACCCGTTCGGAACAAGCAGCAGAAACAGGCAATTCAAAACTTGTCAAATTGCGCTCTTGTCCAGGTTTTCCTGTGAATACATACGAACCCATTGTGTGTTCTTTGCATGGTCGTGAGTTGGTGGTCAATCCTATCGAAGGAAGCTTCATGTTCATTATCGATTGGGAAGACTTTGTCGTTCCTGAAGATGTCATTGTCGTAGGTGTTGAAAACATGGAAAACTTTCGTATGATTCGCCATCAACGCGAGTTTTTTGAATCAGAAATTGGCAGTCAACGGCTTTTGTTTGTTTCTCGCTATCCGCAATCCACAGATCTCCGTTCATGGCTTCAAAACATCCCAAATCGGTATATTCATTTCGGCGACTTTGACTTGGCTGGTATTCACATTTTTTTGACTGAGTTTCATAAGTATCTTGGTGAGCGTTCTTCGTTTTTTATTCCCTCTGACATTGAGCAGCGATTGGAATATGGTTCTACTATACGATACGATGCTCAATATTCTAAGTTCCACACTCTCAAATGTGATGTGCAAAATTTACAATTATTGATTGATTTGATTAACAAGTATCATCGTTGTTATGATCAAGAGGGATATATTTTGAAATAAAAGATACCAATGTGATTATTTCCCTTCAAATCCATTTTTTGAGGAAATCCATGTAACATTTTCGCTTTTCTCATATACTATAAGGGTGAATCACCAATAGTTTGAGGAATATGAAAATCAAAAAGCACGACACTTTTTTTCAATGGCGGAAGAATCTCAAATTTGCCCCTATCCTACTAGAGGTTTTAGATATCATTGAGGATAGAGAAGGTTATCGCGGTATCTATAAGGTGCGTTGGCATATTCTTGAGACAGATAAAGTTTATACATCAGTATTTCTAATGGCGGTAGACAATGATGACATGTTTTACAAGTTTGTTCCTATTCCACGCAAGGTACATCAACAAGCCACAAGGATTTTGAAAGAAGTGGAAACCTACAAAAATGCACGACGCCGCATTTTGTATTTGATAAGGAAGAAGCAAGCTATTAATTACATTTCTTTATTGTGCTTTTGAGTTTGTTAAAACATTTCAATTAATTATGCCAATAGTTGTGATTCTGGCATTTTTGATTATTTTTGCGTTTTTTTATAGAAGCATAATTCCATATGAAAAGTAAAATATTGAGTATGAATAAGATAAAACCGAAAGAATGCCAAAATATTGAGTTCAAAAGGGTCTGGAAGGACGAGTTTTTGAAGTGGATTTGTGGTTTTGCGAATGCACAAGGAGCCGTTATGTACTTTGGTGTGGACGACAACCATGAGGTTGTGGGGTTGAACGATTCAAGAAAGCTGCTGGAGGACATCCCTAACAAGATTGTCAATTATATGGGATTGGTAGTCGATGTGAATCTCCACGAGTTGAGTGGGCTGGAATATATCGAGTTGACGATAGAACCGAGCAATGTGCCTATCAGTTTCAAGGGTAAATACTATTATCGTTCTGGTAGCACTATGCAGGAGCTTAACGGTGCTGCACTACAGCAGTTCATTATGAAGAAGATGGGAAAGTCGTGGGATGACATTGCCAACGAACATGCGACACTTGACGATATAGATAGAGGGGCGATTGAGTATTTTCTTCGCAAAGGCATTGAAGCCAACCGTATACCTGAAGATGAACGCTACGCCTCCACTAAGGACGTACTGGCAAGCCTTCATTTATTGGATGAGAGAGAGTGTCTGAAGAATGCCGCGCTTTTGCTTTTCGGCAAAGACCCGTTGAGATTTTTCACGAGCGTGAGATTCAAGATTGGCCGTTTTGGTACTGATGAGGCCGACTTATTAATTCAAGATGTGATTGAGGGCAATGTCATCCAGATGGCAGACCGAGTGATAGAGGTGTTGAAAGCCAAGTATCTGACTTCTCCAGTTCGTTTTGAGGGTATGCAGCGCAAAGAGGAATTGGAGGTGCCGATTGAAGCCTTGAGAGAAATACTATACAATTCGATTGCACACAAGGATTACACAGGACCTGACATTCAAATGCATGTGTATAACGACCATGTGGAGGTGTGGAACGAGGGTGAGCTGCCTGAAGGATACGACGAGGAAATGCTTTATGGTAAACATTCATCGAAACCACGCAACAGGAACATTGCCGACACCATGTTCAAGGCTGGTTTCATCGACACATGGGGTCGTGGTTACAAGAAGATACATGATGGATTTGAGAAGGTTGGGCTTCCTATGCCAACGGTGAAATCGCATTGTGGTGGTACGCTGGTGACCTTCCAACGCGGGTTTGATGTCATCAGAGGAAAGAAGAATGTCAAGGGTGATGTCGTAAGTGATGTCGTAAGTGATGCCGTAAGTCTGTCAGTGGTTCAACTGACTGATAGACAAGAAAAAATATGTAAATTGATAAAAGAAAACCCATTCTATTCCAGCAAACAAATGTCGATAGTTTTGTCAGTAGATTCACGAACTGTACAACGTGACCTTGCAGCCATGCGAAAGAAGGGTGTCCTGATTCGTGAGGGCAACACGAGTGCTGGCCATTGGGTAGTAATGATATGATGAGGTTGTATTTATAAGACAGGCTTGACTTTTTTCAGCGGTACCCACTCTGTTGCAGCAATCACCTCGGCAACTTGTTGGGCGGTGATGTCTTCGCATTCGTAAGGCAATGAGATTTCGTTTCCAATCTCCTCATCATGGGTATACTTGTTGGGAATAGACGAGATGCTGACATAGTCTGTTTCGTTGACCATCTTAAGCAAACGAGACGTGGCACCGCATACCACTCCTATTCCAGCGTGGCAAAAGGCCTCGAGCATATTAATTACGTCCTGTGAGTAACCATAAACACTGAAATACAAGGAGAAATACCAGTGCCCTTCTGGAACAGGAATCTCCTCGTTATCCCACCCCTCTCCTTTTTTATGTGGAGAGAGATGGACTCTGGCATAGGCCACATCTAGGCAATGATAAGGACTGTTGGCACTTTCCCATTTCAAGAAATCCTCCTCGCTGTCAAGATTTAAGCCTTCTATCTCGCGACCTTTGCTATTGTGTCTAAAGATATCTTCGTCCGAAACATTCTCGTAGGCAGATTTTGACTCTGGATCAAACCTAGATTTGGTACAATATGCTTCATAGGCGATGCGCCAAATGTGCATATACTTCCTGAGAGTCATCTCGTTGCTTGTCCACAAGGGCATAGAATGCTGCTTTTCTAGCACTCTTTTCACATGTTCAGGATTATTGAAGGTTTTATAGCTGGGACATATCCTGTTGAGGTCTGCTCGTTTGATTTTTCCGTCACGTTTGGTGTAGGGAAGATGCTCATTGATATATGCATTGTATGCATCGGGATTCTCGCAAATGCTATCGACCAATGCAGAAATGTAAATGTCGATTTTCTTCAAGGCCTTTGAAACGTTGCCGCTATAAGGGTCTGGCTTACGTTCGGCATCTATGTGATGAGCGCTTCTGAGATCGATAAATCGCCACTCACGATTGCTAAGTATCAAATAGTGAAAGTCCTTATAGTGACCAGTACATAATTGATACCAATAGTTCCCGTTGGCATCGGCATCTTCTTCGCGGTATTTTTTGGCTGGGGCTTTGATTTCTATCCAAAGAACACGTTGTTCATCATCACCCATCACTTCCAATCGTTGCATGGTTTTCTCTATATGGAGCATGATTTCGAGTGAGGCATCGTCCACCACAACACCGTTTAAATTATTTCTGTGGTCAAGACACATCACCCTCCAAAGGTCGTTGTATTTCAATAATGGTAATTGTTTCATTGTCTCATTTATTTATGTTGTTTTCACCCAATAAGTATATAAAACACAAAAATGTTACAAGAATAGACCATCTTTTTTTACTTTTGTCCCATGAAATACGGAAAACAATGAAGAACAAGACCTTTTTGGCAGCCCTTCTTCTGCTGCCCCTCTTCCTAAGCGCCCAAAGCACCAACGACTACACCCAATACGTCAATCCCTTCATCGGCACACAGACTGATGAAACGGGAGCGTTGAGTGGTAGCACCTTCCCTGGTGCCACGATGCCGCAAGGCATGGTGCAACTCAGTCCCGAGACCGAACTGATGGTCACTTGGGACCCCTGCTCGGGCTACGACTATAACAAACATGTGATTTACGGCTTCACCCATACCCACCTCAGTGGCACGGGCTGCACAGACCTCATCGATGTGAGCCTGATGCCCCTTTGCTCTGCTGTGACGCCTGATCAGTTGAAGGCAGCAGACTTTGGTCAGCACTATAGTCATGACAAAGAGTCTGCTCGTCCGGGATATTATCAAGTGCTGTTGCAAGAGAGTGGCGTGAATGTGGAACTCTCGGCCACCACGCGCACGGGCATCCATCGCTATACTTTCCCCGAGGGCCAGCTGCAGAGTGTCGTCCTCGATCTCGACAGAATGACTTATCGTGGAGATGCCTATTACTCAGGCCGCCGTTACTACGACATCATCCAGGCGCAAATTCGTCTCGTTGACGACCACACTATTGAAGGCTATCGCGTCGTCTGCGGGTGGGCCAAAATGCGTAAGGTGTATTTCCGCGCCGAGTTCTCAAGGCCGTTCAACCAGCATCTGCTGATGAATGGCGGGCTAAATGTAGGTAACAGCGATGTGGTGAATGGTAGAACACTAAGGGCGGCACTGAATTTCGACCCCGCCGATGGTCGGGAATTGATGATAAAAGTCGCCATCTCGCCCGTCGACAACGAAGGCGCAAGGAAAAACATGCTGGCCGAAGCCCAAAGTTGGGATTTTAACGGCTATGTCAAAGCCGCCCACGACACCTGGCAACGTGAACTCAGCCGCATCGACATCGAAGGCACCGATGAGCAGAAGACCATCTTCTACACGGGTCTCTACCATGTGCTGATGCAACCCAACACGATGAGCGATGTCGATGGCCGCTACATGACCACCAACTTTGAAATCAAGCAGATGCCTAAGGGACAGACCTATCATAGCACGTTTAGTTTGTGGGACACCTTCCGCGCTGCACATCCGCTTTACACGCTTATTGCTCCTGACATTGCTGCGCAGTTTGTGAGGGATATGGTGCTGCACCATCAGACCTATGGCTACCTGCCTATCTGGGACCTTTGGGGACAGGACAACTACTGCATGATTGGCAACCACGCCATTCCCGTTTTGGCTGATGCCATCCTTGCCGAGATTCCAGGCATTGATGTGGAAGCAGCTTATCAGGCCATGGTCGAAAGCAGCACGCGGAGCCATTTTAACTCACCGTTTGAGATTTGGGAGCAATATGGCTACCTGCCGCAGACTCTTCAGGACGAGAGTGTCAGCATCACCATGGAGCAGGCTTTTGATGATGCTTGCGTGGCTTTGGTGGCAAAGAAACTCGGAAAAATGGTCGACTATGAGCGCTTCTATCGCCGTAGTATGTTCTACAAAAACCTCTTCGACCCAGAAACGGGCTTCTTCCGTCCGAAAGACGAAAAAGGCAATTGGGTGGAAGGCTTCGATCCTTTGTCGTACGAGCAACCTTGCTTCGTGGAAGGCAACGCCTGGCAATATATGTGGTTCGTGCCTCAAGATCCGCAAGGACTCATCAACCTCTTCGGCGGCAAGAAAGACTTCTTGAAGAAACTTGACGAAAACTTCAGCCTTAATGCAACCAGCGGTGAAGTCAACGGCAACGCGAGTGGCTTCATCGGACAGTATGCCCACGGCAACGAGCCGAGCCACCACACTGTTTATCTCTACAATTTTGCAGGCAAGCCTGAGCGCACGCAGGAGTTAGTGGAACAAGTGCGTAGCGAGTTCTACCGCGCCACGCCTTGTGGTTATGCCGGCAATGACGACTGCGGGCAGATGTCGGCTTGGTACATCTTCTCAAGTCTCGGTTTCTATCCCTTCCACGCAGGTTCGGCAGAGTATGTCATTGGCACCCCATTGTTCACGAAAGCCACTTTGCATCTTGAGAATGGCAAGGATTTCGTCATCACTGCCAAGAACAAAACGCCTGAGCGCATCCATGTAAAAAGCGTGAAGCTAAACGGGAAATCGATTAAGGATTACCAACTCACCCATCAGCAGATTATGGCAGGTGGCACATTGGAATTTATCTTGAAATAATTGGAACATGAAGAATCAAAACAAAACAGTTAGTATCGTCATTATCGGAATTATTTATCTAATAGCCATTTTATTAGGTTATTTTGTTTTCAGAATGCTAAACAAAGGACTACACGAGCTAGTGGCCTTGTTTTTGGCCGATGTAGTGGCTACAGTCGTCGTGTGGGGATTTGGCCTCTTTTACAAAAACGTGTCGGTTTACGACCCCTATTGGAGCGTGGCGCCTCCTGTGATGTTCACCATTTGGGCATTTTATAAGTCGACCTTCACCTTGCCAGTAGTCTTACTGCTCATTGCTGTATGGTATTGGGGCATCCGTTTGACAAGCAATTGGGCCTATACCTTCAAAGGTCTTGCCCACGAGGATTGGCGCTATACCCGTTATCGCGAGACGCAATCGCCCTTCATTTTCCATGTCATCAATTTCTTTGGACTGAACATGATGCCGACCGTTCTAGTGTTCGCAGCCATGCTTCCTGGATTCGGTTTGTTTGAGTCGACAGAAACGGCCAACATGTCGACTTGGCTCGGCTTTGCAATTTGCATTTCAGCAGCCAGTTTGCAGCTGGTTGCCGATAATCAAATCCACCATTTCCGCGAGGAACATCCTGGCTTGTATTGTAATGTGGGCTTTTGGAAACACGGCCGTCACCCTAACTATTTGGGCGAAATCTCGATGTGGTGGGGCGTTTGGATGATGTACGCCTCAATTTATGGCTTGGATTGGCTGATTCTCGCTCCTGTGGCCATGACGGCGCTCTTCCTGTTCATCAGCATCCCCATGATGGAACGACGCCAGCTACAAAACAAGCCTGGCTATGCTGAATATCGGGAAAAGACAAGAATGTTGATTTGACGTTTATTTCTTCACGAACTCCACACGACGGTTCTTGGCGCGCCCTTCTGCTGTATCGTTAGAAGCAATGGGTGAGTGTGAACCCTTGCCTACGGGCGTGAGGCGCGATTGCGCGATACCTTGCTTCACGAGGGCATTCACGATAGCCTCGGCCCTTTGTTGGCTCAGTGGGTCGTTTACGGCATCGGTACCGGTGTTGTCGCAATGGCCTTGAACCTCAAACTCAAGCTCAGGATGCTCTTGCATCAGTTTGGCCACACGATTGATTTCGATGACGGATTCCGGCTTCAAGTCGGCCTTGCCCGTCTCGAAGGTGATGGCGTAGGTCACAATCTTGCCGTCGGTGGTGAGGCGGTCGTAGAGCGGCACGGCACCTTGGGCGATGCGCACATTGCTCAACCCTGTGTAGCGATAGAATGCGCCGCTGGCGAAGAAGAGGTAGCCAGGAGCCTTCATGGCCGGCACGTTGATCATACGTACGCCGTTCACATAACCTTTGAAAGCCCTTTGGTTGAATGAGAAAGCGAAGTGGTTCCACTCTCCGGCAACCACTGGGTTGTCCTTTTCAAGGTAGTCGCTATTGCCTGAGTTCAATCCCAGCATCTTTTCTCCATTCGATTGGTTGTCCCCATCCGGTTTCAGCAAGCTCCACGTCAGGTTGCACGAGCCATCTTCCCTGTACCAGAAACGCACATAGCTCGACGCATTATAGTAGCTGTCGTCGCCGCGGTCGCCGAAATAAATGTTCATCTCGAGCGTTGTCTCCTCCTCGTCCCCCGTATTCAACGGAGCCACGTAGAGGTCGAATTCCACCGTGAACACCTCCGGTAACCAATCCCATTTTTGTTTCATCAGCGGCATCACCTGTCCCAGTCCGTTGTCGGTGAAGGCAATCACGTTGCGTCCCTGCTGCTGTGCCATCTCCGCATAGCCATCCAGCAAATCCCACCTCAGCGGGAACTCGCCAAGCTTCTCCCCTTCAAAGTTGTCGTCGAATATAATCTCGTCACCAGGTACGAAGTCACTCTTGGCATAAGTGGTTTCTTGAGCCATTGCTGCCATTCCGGCACACAAAAGCATCGCTATTGTGGTAATAATCTTCTTCATTTTTAATGCGTTTTAATTGGTTTAGGACTGCAAAGATAGAAAGATATCTGGATTTTCACCTCTTTCCGTAATTCTCTTCTTCCGCTGCAATAGAAATAGGAGCCTCTGGGACATCGTATGTAATCACTTTCGGCTGGTGTAAAGACAAGAAATGCTCATTAAGCAACAGTTCCACTCGGAGCATCGTCTCCTCGATGCACTTGGGCGTAAGCTGACATTCCCACACCACGATGACTTGCCATCCGTTGTCGCGTAGCACTTGATAGTTCTGCTGGTCGCGCTCCTGGTTCCTTTTGATCTTGTTCACCCAAAACTCGCGATTTGTCTGCGGAATCTTGCAGCACGATGAATTGGCGATTTCCGGTAGAGACGCGATTAATCGCGTCTCTACATGGTGACCATGCCAAAAGCACCCGTTGACAAAAATCGCCGTCCGATACCGCCGCATGACGATATCAGGCTTACCCGGCACGCTCTTCACGTTGAGGCGATAGCGGTAGCCGTGTCGCCACAGCCATTGCCTGACCTTCAGCTCGGGCTTGGTGCCTTTGCCGTGGATGCGCGACATGCAGTAGTGCCGCTGCGCGGGGGTCATTTTGTCGGTCATGGCAAGAGCAATTTTTGTAGTTCTTTAGCCGTCTCAACAACAGTTATGCCTTCAATTTCTCTCATATCACGATAGCCCCAGCCTACGGCAATGCCTCTGATACCGCCATTGGCGGCGGTCCTCATGTCGGTAGGGGAATCGCCGACCATGACAGCTTCTTCTTTGTTGACATCTGCCTTGCGCAGCACTTCGCCGACAATCTCGGGGTCGGGCTTGAGTGGAAAACCAGGGCGGTTGCCTAATACGGCGACGAAGGGGATGCCCGGAAAGAACTCCTTGATGAGATATTCCGTTCCCGCTTGGAACTTGTTGGAGGCGATGGCCAGCAGGACGCCGTGGCGGTGCAGTGTCACGATGAGTTCAGGTATGCCTGGGTAGGGTTGGGTATACACGTCGATATGGGCGAAGTAATAGTCCGTGAAGTCGGCCAAGACAGCATCCACGGTAGCCGTGTCATCACGCAGTTCGGCGGGCAGTGCCTGCATGATGAGGTTGCGCACACCGTGACCGACCATCTTGGTTATTTCCTCTAACGAGTGTAGCGGCAGGCCGCGCAACTTCAAGGCGTGGTTGACGGCCTCGCTGAGGTCGGCAATGGTGTTAAGCAGTGTTCCGTCAAGGTCGAAGAGAACAAGTTTGGGGTTCATGAAGCAATGTTTTGAGGTCGCAAAACTACGATTTTATTATGGAAACCTCGCTACGTCCTTCGCCTTTCTTTTTCACTTGAATCTGTACGGGGATGCGATCCAACTCTTTGCGGTGGGAGATGATGCCCACACGGCGGTCTTTCATTCCAGCAATGTCCTGCAGCTTCTCCAAGGTCGACATGACCGACTCGATGCTGGTCTCGTCAAGGGTGCCGAAGCCTTCATCAATAAACAGGATGTCGACATTCAGGTCGGGACGGTTGAGGGATGAGAGGGCCAGCGAGAGGGCCAGCGAAATCATGAAACGTTCGCCGCCCGATAAAAGCGTGGAGCTACGCATCTGCTTACTGTAGTTGTCGAAAACGAGGATGGAGAGTTGCTCGTTGTCTTCGCTACAGGTGAGATTGTAGCGGTCGGTGATTTGTTGCAAATAGATGTTGGCATTGTTCAGCAAGGGACGGAGCACATAGGTCTGCACCAGCGTGCGGAAACGTGTCCCGCCAAAATAGGAGTTAAGCACTTCCCACTTTTGAAAGGTCTGCTCGGCTTCATCTAAGTGTTGTTTTGCTTCGGCAAGTTTTCCTTTGTTTTCTTCGTTTTGCTCTAACTTTCCTTTGATATTACCCAAGCGCTCCATCAAGACATTCATTTCATCGGTCTGTTCTTGCTTCTTGGATTCAAGGGTATTCTTGTCAGTCAAGTCTTCTTCTTTCTCGACCTTCAGCAAGATGAGAGCATCCTGAATCGACTTTTGCGCATTTTTGATGGTGGTTTGCTGGCTGGTGATGTCATCGTCCGTCTTTTTGACGAAAGCCTTTGCTTCTTCCA
>JAEEGK010014352.1_pt1 | contig 17714 bp, 12 predicted proteins | sample 8958771 | NCBI WGS metagenome assembly JAEEGK01 (sample SAMN16246547, study PRJNA631951) | gut metagenome | biome: gut microbiome; feature: rumen; material: SC-attached | host: Bos | place: Iran: Karaj | collected 2018-10
TTGAAGCAGCTTGTGAAGCCCGAAAGGATTGATTTTGGAAATACCAACATTATGGACGCGCTGTCAAGTAAGGCTGAGACTGGCACTATACGCGAAACCTTCTTTGCCAACCAGCTTTCGGCGGCAAATCGCATAATTATGCCCCAGAAGGGCGATTTCCTTGTCAATTCGGCATATCTTTTCGAGGTTGGCGGGCACGGCAAGGGTTATAGGCAGATAAGCGGCGTGAAGGACAGTTTTGTGGTTGTCGACGGCATAGAAATCGGCATTGACAACAAGATTCCGCTGTGGTTGTTTGGAATGATGTACTAAAGGCTAAAAGGCTTGCATGTTAGAAGGCTAACAGGCTAACAGCCCCCCCAACTTTAAGACCTTTAATGTCGTTAAAGACCTTAAAGTTTTTTTGGGGGGCGATTGCAAACCTTTTAGCCTTGTTGCAAATTTTCTGCTACTAGCAGAATCTCCAACCATAACTATTAACTCTTTATTTTTGTTGCATAAAATCAAAAGGAAACACTATGAGTTTAGATCTTTATTCCAGAAGAAAGTACAAGCGTGGAAAGTTTGTTTATCTGCTTGACGATGATGAGAAAACCGCTTGGATTGAAAAAGGCCATATCGGACGATGCCGCAAGTATCGTCTGCCCGACCATGTGATGATTGATGGAGAACGCTACACCATTGAGAGTGTGGAGGCTGGTGCGTACAACAAATCTCGTACGCTTCGCCATTTGACGATACCCGACACTTTCAATTATGTGGACGAATGGGCATTCGACAGCAACAACTTGCGCTCTGTGTATATTGGTAAAGGGCTGGATTATTTAGACAGCTGGACTTTCTGCTACTATGAAAAATTGCACCACTTCCAAATTGACAATGACAACACTTATTTAAAATATGAGAATGATATGGTTCTGTCGAAAGACGGAAAAAAACTGTTGGCTGCATACATTGTGGGCAAATGTCCTTCACAACTTAACATTCCCGAAGGTGTGGAAGAACTTGGTCAGTATGTTTTCTTCGACTATAGTAAGTTGGAATCAGTTACTTTCCCTTCTACTCTCCGCAAGATGGGAGACAATAGTTTCGGTATGTGTCAGAATCTCCGTAGTGTGGTGTTGCCCGAAGGTTTTGAAAAGTTTGTGACACAAAGCTTTATCGATAACGATAATTTGACCTATGTCGATTTGCCCAGCACGCTTACCGACTTAGGATACCAAACATTCGTATGCTGTCCTAATTTGGAAAAAGTTGTGTTGCGGTCACCGAAAAAGTTGAAATTCGAATGTAGTTTTGTCTCATATATTGATGATATTCGGAAGACTATTCCTTATCTGTATGTTCCAGCCGACCTTGTTGAGCAGTATCGGCAAGATAAGGAATGGAGCGTATTTAAGAACATACTGCCGATATGAAAGATTTATTACAAAAACCTTGTCAATTTGGGCATAAAGATCAATAAATCATCTCAATAACAAAATGTTTGTTTCCGAAGAAAAATATGTAGTTTTTAATTTCAAAAACTGAAACTTTTTTGTAAATTTGTCCGATTAAAAAGTCTTTACATCATATTATGCTTAAACTTATATTCAGCCCTTATTACGACGGAAACTGCTATGCAGGGAATCCCGCCGAAAACAAATGTGTCTTAGGTACGAAATATGTTGGCTCTCTCGGGCTGCTTGATGAATTGGAATTGCGGGCAGGACTGAGCCGTGGTGAAACCTCCCCCATGCAGCGAGCCATAGCCTATTGCAACGCTATCCGTGAAGTATTGGACAGCAAACCTTTTTGCCAAAAATCATTCGAGAACGACCCGCTTGGCGTGGCTCAGCAGTTGCTACGCTGGCGCGATGCGTTGTGTATGGCTGGGTGGAACAAGGATACTACGCTTCCAGACTCACTCTCAGCCGATGGGAAAAAGCGTCTGGAAGACTTGCAAAAAATAGAGGTGCATTTTAATATCATTGGCATTGGTGAACGTTGGCAAATACTGCTCGATGAAGCAAAAAAACGCAATATTCTTCCTGCAGATGTATCAATCGAGGTGGATATGAAAATGGAATACTTGCCACCTGTTATCCGTAACGTGTTGAAAGAAATCAAGAATAATGGAGGAAACATCAGTGAATCTCAAAATGTTGCAAGTGTTGATAAGAAATCCTTCAGCGATTTTGCCGACAAGTTCACCCTTTATCAGTTCCCCGAACAGAACGACGCATACCAGTGGGCGGTCACTCAAGCGGAATTTACTCCTGACGTTTACATCAATGAGGATAACTTCACCTTCAATCAAGTGCTGAAATCGGTTGGCAAGCCATTGGTGGAGGCATCCATTCAAGGCTCGATTCCGGAGATGTCGCAACTCTTGAAACTCGGCATCGCCCTTTTCCGCCAGCCTGTCAACCTTACGCACCTGACCAACTACCTCAACATTTTCCGCCACCCTATCCAGTGGCAAACACGGAGCGACTTGCGCTACAAAATTCAAAAGTATGGCGGATTCAAAAGTGTGACGGACAAAAATGGAAAGTTGATTCCATTCTCCGACCCAACCATAAATGACACCGTGTCCGACCAGAATCTATGGGGAATGTGGGAAAAACAGCATACTGCCAACGGAGATGTCCTGACGAAAGACGTTACAAATTTCTGTGATGCTCTGCTGGATTGGCTGAAGAAAGCCAAACAGGTGGCTGCCATCAAGTTTGGCGAGAATCCCGATTTCGGAGTACAGTTATGCTCTCAACTTGCGGTGCTGGAGAAGCAGGCCAACAGCCTTAAAGCCTACATTAGCAGCAAAAATGACATCAGCAACGATGAACTTGACAAGCTGGTGGCTAGCATCTGCCAAGGGGACTCGGTACAGACCGATTACGGACGTCTTGGCTCTTGCGATATGCTGAAGGATCTCAAAGGATTAGCAGTCAGTGGAAAAACCGTGATGTGGATGGACTGCGTGCGCAAACCACGTCCGCGATACGAGTACGCCTTCATGAATCCTGCCGATATTAAAGAATTACAAACAATAGACTTGTTGATTCCAGATGCCACTTTGGAGATGCAGGCCTCCGACTTTGCCGAAAAATTGGCCGTAAGCCGTGCTAAAAGAATAATTGCCCTAATGCCACAGCGCAAGGACGGAGAACGTACCGAGGAGAACCTGCTAATCATCGAATTGCGGGCTCTTAATCCTTCCACTCCAATCAATAGAGGGAACAAGGTCAAACTACCTGCAACCGCCACGAAGAACTTTACCCCTAAAGGCATTGACCCGCAAGAGGTCGAATACAAGATTCGCAACAAGAAGCTCCTTAAAAATATCAACAAACAGGATCCCCAAGCAGCCACTGGCACGGATTCCACCCATACAGCAGGTTACCAACGCAAACACGAAAGTTATTCCAGCCTGCCAGGACTTATCAATTATCCATTTGACTATCTTCTGAATGACATTTTCAACCTGAAGGAAGATGACAACAGCAATCTTTCACAGATAGAAGGCAATGTGGCACACGATGTCATCAGTGAACTGGTGGAGAAATCAACTAAAAACAAAAACATTGATACCAATAAGTTTATCAACTTGTGCAATAAAAAATCTGTTGTGACAAAACTTATCTATAAGGTCATTCAAGATAGGGGCGCTGAATTGTTGTTGCCTGAAAACCAGATGGAAAAGAACTTCTTTATCCGCACGCTATCCCAAAAAACCATTCCAACCTTAGCCAAAATCATTGATGAAAACAATTTGGAAGTTGAGGGTAGTGAAATAACTTATATTAAGCCAATAAACGACACTTCAAGGAAAAAAACTATTTTCGATTTGAAATCCATAATAGACTTCATTTTGAAAAAAACAGATGAGAATCAGCAGACAAAGTACTACATTTTTGATTTCAAATGGACCACCAACCCCAAAAAAAGAAAAGAGGAATTAGAAAATTGCAAAGAGTTGCAATTGGCTTTGTACAAGTGGATTCTTGAAAAAGAACATGGTGCAGGATGTGTGGAGATGTATGGATACTATCTGCTAAAGCAGACAAAACTGCTAACTACCTATACCAATTTTTCATCGAATGCCGCCATTGAAGTTGTCAAGCAGGAACAATCCTATAATCTTTTCGATCAGGCAATGGAATCCTACAGGGAACGAATCAAAAATCTGAAGGATGGCTTCATAGAGGAAGGTGAAGATATGCCCGGACCTAATTTTGTCAACACACAATTCATTGCTACCTGCCTCTCAGATTACATTAAAAACAACCCGAAAAAGAATTTCTATCTCGACAATGGGTTGGTAATAAGCGTGAGAAATGCAGGACAGATGAACAGTGACAAGAAAAATGTTTCATACAAATATGCAGTTTTAAAGAACAGAATAAAGTAAGGCTATGGAAAGAGTACATTATATCAATGCCGGCGCAGGAGCTGGAAAAACCACCACCTTAGTTAAGGAATTAAGAAGAATACTTACTGAAAAGGATGTCAATGGGAACTACCTCTGTCAACCTTCTGAAATCATCCTCACTACCTATACCAAGGCGGCTGCCAAGGAGTTCAGGGAAAAGACATTCAAGAAATTGTTGGATAATCCGCCGGCTCTTGATGTGGCTAAAATCCTCGACACCGCCACCATAGGCACGGTACACTCCGTAGCGGAACAATATCTGCAGCGCTACTGGTCGCTGCTCAATTATTCAGGCCAGTTCAACGTGATGTCGGACACGGACAAGGAAATCTATATCAATCGCTCTTTGCGCGAGTTGGTGGATGAACAAGACATACAGTTTTTTGCTGAATATGCAGAGTTCTTTGGGTTAAAAAACAAAAAAAACAAAACAGATTACAATTTTTGGAAAGAGTATGTCAGAGAGATCGTTTCCAAGATGCATTCCTACAAAATTGACGTAGCTCAACTCCCTGCTTTTCGTAAAAAATCAGACAATGTGGTAAAACGCTTATTTGCTTCACAATTCGACAAAACCATATTTCAATCCAAAGCCTTTGTCTATTATAATTATTTAGATGGCAGATCGCGAGAAGTGACTGCAAAAAAACAGCCTAGCTCCGAGGCAACGAAAGCCATAAATAAAATGAAGTTGTATGACGATTTATTTGCCATTCCAAAACCCGTGACATCTGATATTGAATATTTTTTGTCAAGTGAATTTTTTGAAGGTACTATCAATAAAAAGAACTTTCTTAATTATAAAGACATTGAACAAAGCCGGAAATCAGTTGAAGAGTATCTTGAGGCTTTACTCTTTTTAAATCCATCTAATTGCAAGAAAATTCAAGAATGTATCAAGCGCATATTCGACATTGCAACCAAATGGGCTATCGAGTTTGACAAATACAAACGAGATAACAACCTGTTGGATTTTGATGACTTGGAAGCCAAATTTTTGGATTTACTTGGCATAGAAGCCGTCAGAGAGGACATAAAGAGCAGTGTAAAATACCTGTTTGTGGACGAGTTTCAGGATTCGAACCCTATACAGCTTGAAATCTTCCAAAAGTTGTCCGACTTGGTGCAAATCAAGAGTTTCTGGGTTGGCGACCCCAAGCAGGCGATCTACGGTTTCCGCGGCAGCGACTCCTCGCTGACAACCAAGCTTCTGGAAAGTTTTCCAAAGCCAGAACTTAAGAAATACGCCAACTATACATTTAAGCCCAACAGCAACAAATGCTCCGCAGAACTCATTAATACTTCGTGGCGTTCCATCAAAAGTTTGGTGCAATTGTCTAATGAGGTGTTCAAACTTGCCTTCAAGGAAGGCGTTAAAACCGAACGTATCAAGCAAGTGCCTTTAAGGCAAAAACGGAATGACAAAAAAATCAAGTGTCCAATCCAACATTGGCATTGTGGAGGAGACAAATACAATGCATTAGCTACGCGCGTGGCCGAAATCCTGAACGGAAAATGCGGAACCATTCCAGGCGTTTACGAAGAGGAATCACCATGGCACTGGCGCAAAAAAATCATCCCCTCCGATATTGCCATACTTACCTCAACGAATGACACCTGTGCAGATATTGCGGAAGCGCTCCGTAATAAAAACATACCTGTAGCCTTGGCAGAAACCGAAATTCGAGACAAAGCTGAGGTGAAACTTGTGCTTGCATTGCTGAAATATGTGGCGAAAAAAAATCGCAAGTACGCCAAGGCAGAATTGGCAAAACTTCTTGAGGACAAGAAATTTGAAACCATCTTGGCTGAAATCGCCAAAGGACGATACGATTTTACACCATTTAAAGAAGACAAAGATTTGGTTGGACAGACTAATGCACAAGACAATGCAACAGCCAGCAACACAACATCCGCGCAAGATGTCGACAACAAAGACCCCGACAAGTTTTTTGCCATGCTCGACGACAAGTTGAACTGTTTGCGCGGACTTAACATCAGTGCTATTGTTAAGGGGGTTATAGCAGTATTGGATTTGCGCAATGTCGTGGCAAAGTGGAAAATGGCCGACATTCGCCGCGAAAATCTTGATATGCTCATTGCGCAGGCTTCCGCATTTGAACTCTCCAACGCTCACACTCCCGACAGTGCTACAGTTTCCGATTTCATCGACTATATTCAAAAAGTCAAAATTGAAGCGCAATTGGACCAAAGTGCCGATGGTGTGAAAGTAGCTACCTATCACAAGTCCAAAGGCTTGCAGTGGAAAATCGTAATCCTCGACTCCCTGACCAGAGATGACTTGGACGGCAAAAAGTTTGTCAAGAACAATTGGTTCGGCTTGAATCTGAAAGGCGGTTACAATGCTGCCGAATTGCAACTCATACCCTCTATCGGGGATATAAACGACTCGATGGCCGGCATGGTTGCGGATTTAAGCGTTAAAAACCGCGACAACGGCTACTACAACCTGCGGCATGGTAAGGTGGAAGGAGAACTCAAGCGCTTGCTTTATGTGGGTGTCACCCGTGCCCGGGACTACATTATTACCATTTCCTTGGATAACAAACCGCTAAAGTGGGTACAGAACGTGCGGCAGGACACATTGCCAAGCAAGACGGACGTGTTGGAAAATATTGCCAACCAAACATCTTCCTCTTACATCGACCTGTGGGGTGTACCCAAACATCAAGCCTGGTACGAACAAATCTCTGACGATCCGACTGTCACCTACAAGAAGACATCTGCTAGAGCTACCAAACTGAAAGATGTTCCGATGAGTACTGTGACCGAACACAAGCGCATCTCCCCCAGCAGTTCGCAGGAGAAATACAACGCTACGGCTGCTCTTGTTGATGGCTTTTCGTCTGATTACATCGAACACGGAACTATCAAAGAGGGAGAATCCGCAGCATTCGGCACATGTATCCACAACTATATGGCCGCACATTGTTGGAACGGCAAAGATAAAATTGCAACCAACGAGCCTAACAATTTTGCACTGGCAAGGCAAACCGTGGAAAACCACAATCTGAAGAAAGAGTTACCACAGCCGGAACTGCTGACACAAGCGGCAGATGAATTGTTCTCCTATCTTGAGGAAACATTTGGTGCCAGCGAACTGCTTCGCGAGACACCGTTCACCTACCGCCGCGACAACGGGCAGCTGGTTGCTGGCGAAATCGACCTTATCTGGAAAGTCGGTAATGACTATATACTGATAGACCACAAGAATTTCCCAGCAGAAAAGAATTACGGACAGAAAATTGTGCTGGAAGACATACCCGATAATAAGTTCTACGTAGGCAAATATTTCCCGCAGTTGGGCGACTACCGCGCAGCCCTTACCGCTGCAGGAGAGAATGTAACACATGTGTTCATCTTCTATGCTGTATTGGGATGTCTGGTGGAGATAAAATTTGAGTAGAAGTACCAATTTTTACGCTATAATTCCGCAATTCAGGCAAAAGCTTGGGTTGCGGTTTTATTATTTACATACAAATAGGCCCCAAAATTTTCTGCTACTAGCAGAAATCAAAGGTGCATAAAAATGTGTCATACCTTTGTCACATCGAATAACACCAAAAATAAAGACTATGAAAGATTTAGAAAAAGTATTGAAAATTGAAGATGGCGTACTAGTAGAGTGCGATTGTGATTTCAGCGGAGAACTGGTAATTCCTGATTCCGTGAAAAAGATTGACAACCAAGCATTTTATGGCTGTGATAAATTGACATCAGTTGTAATTCCAGATTCGGTAACGGAAATTGACAATTATGCCTTTGATAGTTGCAAAGGTCTGGTAGAAGTGACAATAGGCAAGTCTGTTACAACAATCGGTACAGGTGCATTTGACCAATGTAGCAGTCTGAAAACCATCAACTACAATGCAACTGATTGTATGTCAATAGGATTTGACGACGAGGAGGGTTGTAATTATAGCATATTCGATGGCTGCACATCGCTTACGACAATAAATATTGGTAGCAATGTAAAAGGTATTCCAGATTCTGCATTTTGGAATTGTGACAGTTTGTCCGCTGTGCATTTTGGCGGTGATATTGCCGGCTGGTGCAAAATATTTTTTGGTGACCTGCACTCGAATCCGCTTAATAAAGCGCACAACCTATACATTAAGAACGAACTACTAACGGATCTGGTTATCCCCGACTCTATAACGCAAATAAAGGCATTTGCCTTTGCTGGTGCTACTTGTCTGAAATCGGTAACAATTCCCGATTCCGTTACAAGCATCGGCTGGAGCGCATTCCTTGGTTGCACGGGGCTTACAACACTGACAGTTCCAAATTCGGTAACTCGCATTAGTGCACATGCATTTTCTGGCTGTAGCCAACTGGCAACGATTTCAATCCCCGAATCAATCACGAGCATTTCAAAAAGTACATTTTTTGACACAGCCTGGTACAATAGTCAGCCCGACGGCATTCTGTATCTTGATGGATGTTGCCTTGGAAACAAGGGCAACACACTCGCCGGCTCTTTGACTATAGCCGATGGCGTAAAAGGCATAGCAAATAGTGCTTTTGCCGATTGTGGCGAACTTACATCGGTTGTTATTCCAGATTCGGTTTTGTATATCGGCGATTTTGCATTTTCTGGCTGCGATAAGCTCAAGTCGGCAACACTTGGCAAGTCCCTCATAACACTTGGCAATGCTACATTTTCTTATTGCAGCAACCTGACAGGGATTGTGCTCCCAGATTCGGTGACAGAAATCGGCAGGAAAGCATTTACCGGTTGCAAAAAACTAAAGTCTGTAGCATTGGGCAAATCTCTCACCCAAATAGGCTCTTCGGCTTTTGATGATTGTAGCAAACTGGCAGACCTTACGATCCCCGATTCTGTGACAGAAATAGGAATATTTGCGTTTAGAGATTGCTGGAAATTAAAGATGAAGATTCCTGCATCAGTGACAATATTTGAAGATTACACACTTTCGGGTTGCCATAGACCTTGCACCGGCATTGAAAGCAAATATAAAGTAGTCAAAAGCGACTTGTTGTGGAATTGTAGATACGAACACCATATAACATTTGGACTTGCCGAACAACCGAGCAAATGTTTTGTGCTTCTTCCGCGCCAAGACAATTATAATTATTTGCACGTGGACAATGAAACATCAGAACCGTTTACCGAGGAAGAATTGGACAGGCTGATACGAAGTGTTGCCGACTATATGCAAGTTGGTGAAAAATTAACTACTAGTGGTGGTGTTACTCCGGGTGGACTGAGTCTAATTAAGCGTTTCGCAAATTATGGTTTCGACAAGGTTGGCGAATATAGCGACGATTTTATGCTAAAGTGGTCAGGAGATGCTTTATGTAAGGAGTTTAAAGCCCCCTTGGTCTTGGATTACGAAAAGTTTGCAGAATGGCTGAACAATCCTGCACACAAAAACGACTTCAAGATATTGGATGACAATGCCCAATTAAGCGAAAAAAATACCCGACCGATAGTGTGGGAGCTTGAAAAGAAAAGCAATTTGTGAAAATAAAACTGAAAGTCTTAACACACCAAAAATATTCCGATACGAATTTGAAATAAACGAAAAAAATGTAAATTTGCGATGTCGTTGCCTTCAGTTTCTGCCCAACGGACTTCGGCGGAGGCTGAGGCAACGACATGGTGATTGTAAAAAATAGAAGTCCACTTTAATATTGAATGAAGTAAAATAAATAACATATTATTAATCATAGCGTTTGCTATTTATTCGAGATGCTCCGAAAATTTGGCGATTAGAAGTGCAAATCAAAAGAATAAGTTCAGCGAACGTCCGCAAAAGTGTGGACGGAACTTATTTGATTTGCGGGTGACGCCAAATACCTCGGAGCTCATAAGAGAAGTCCCGCTTCTTTTTTATGTCGGCCTCGAGATATTTGTTAGCGTACCTGCATCATTGGTAAGTGGCAAAGCTGAAAACTAAAACGCGGATATGATAACAAAAGAAAATTTAGCAACACTCTTGAAACATTTTGGTTTTACCGAAGAGAGCAATGTGTATAAGAAAACTTACACAACTGGAGCAAGTATTGAGGTCAATTTCAAAACTCAGAAAATAATCTACGAGCCTTTGGATAATGACTTCTCAAATGGAGAATTCCCAACAAAAGAAAAGCCGTCAAAAGGTTTTGTGATTCATAGAGACACAACATTAGATTTCAAGGCAAAAGAAAACTTCGTTTGTCTTGTATGTGTGCATCTATTATTAGAAAAAGGTTATGAAGCAAAACATATTGTTTTCGAACCTGCTTTTAAGGTCGGACATGTTAATAAACCTTCATACGGAGACATTCTTGTTTTTGACCAAGAATATAATCCACTAGTGTTGATTGAAAACAAGACTTTTGGAGGCGAGTTTAGTAAGGAATGGAATAATATGCAAAAAGACGGCGGCCAACTTTTCAGCTATCTTGGACCACTGGTAAACGAACTCGGTTTTTGTGAGAATCTTGTGCTTTTTGCCGCTGATTTTGAGGAAAATGTAATTGTAAAAAGTCATATAATAACATTGAGGGACAATGATAGATGTATTTTAGATTTAGAAAATCCGAAAACATTTAAAAATGCACATGGTAAATATTTTGAGGTTTGGAATGAAACATACGGAAAAACATTCGAAACGAAAGGTTTGTTTGAAAACGATATTGCCAAATACTCAATTGGCAAATCTAAATATACGATTGCAGATTTGAAGGAACTTTCGCATGCTGAAATTAGACCTATATACCATGAGTTTGCAACCATATTGCGCAACCATGCAATAACTGATTTTGAACATTCTTTTTATATCTTGATAGACTTGTTCCTTTGCAAGATAACGGACGAGAGGAATAACCCTGATGATTTACAATTCTACTATAAAGGTATTACTCGCGATACTCCAAAAGAATATTGCATGAGATTACTTAACCTTTACCAGAAAGGGAAGAAACAGTTATTTGATATTGACGTTGTCAATAAAGAAGAAAGTGACATTAAGCAAATTTTTGAAGATACGGATAGATCTGTTACAAACGGACTTTTTGCTGGTATCAAGGAATTATTTGAAGAAATAAAGTTTTACAATATCAAGAAATTCAATTTTATAGACGTTGAAAATAAAGAAGATTTTGAAAAGAATTTTCAGATTATTATAAAGATTGCAGCACTTATACAAGATATTAATCTAAGCAACAGTGAAACAAACCATTTTTTTGGCGATTTGTTTGAAGGACTGCTTTCTAGAAATGTGCACCAGACAGAAGGTCAATTTTTTACTCCACTTCCCATTGTAAACTTCATAATCAAATCATTGCCAAAATTTCCAAATACAGATGATGTTAAAGTCCTTGATTATGCTTGTGGTGCTGGGCATTTTCTGACAGAGTTCATAAAAAATTGTCCGAATGCTAAAGTATTTGGTGTTGAAAAGAGTCCGACTTTGAGTCAAGTGGCAAAAATTGCAACAATTATCAATGGTGGCAAAGATCCACGAATAGTTTTTAAAGATTCGTTAAGTTGGTTTAATACTGCAGAGGCACGCTATCAAGGTTTTGACAATGATAGTTTTGATTGTATAATTGCAAATCCACCATATAGTGTAAGTGGTTTTTTGGAAACTCTTACAGAAAAAGAAAGAAATCAATTTACCCTTATACGTTCAATTGAAGAGAAAGCATACTTAACAAATAAGTCTATTGAGTGTTTTTTTATTGAGAAGTCAAAACAATTTTTGAAACAAAATGGACTTATGGGTATTGTCCTTCCGAGTTCAATTCTCACAAATGGTAGTCTTTACATAAAAACGCGTGAACTCTTGTTCGCAAATTTCAACATTTTGGCAATAGTGAACCTTAATAGTCGCACTTTTGGGTCAACAGGTACAAATACTATTGTCCTTTTTGCTCAAAGAGTGAAGAAAAATTCCGAAGGTCTTTTGAATACTTTTATAGACAAGAAAGACTACAAACAATATTTAAGTTGGCAGAGTATTGACAATTATATACAAAAACAAGGTTATGACAAAACTGCATATTTAAAATTTATGCAAGATGACGAATTAGTTGAAATTCTTGAGAATCATGAGATATTTATTGATTACAAAAGGAACTTCAAGAAAAGCGCATTTAAGAAAAATATTCAAAAGGAATGGTATAAAGAATCTTCATGTTTCAAAAAAGATTTAAAAGAGAACTCGAAAGAATACAGAAGACTTTTTGCGGACTATTGTTTGAGTGATGAATATAAATTCAGGGAGAAAGCAGAGGCTAGGAAACAATTCATTTTGTTTGCTAAAGAGATTGAACGTGATAAATTGAATACTTTTATCCAAATTGATAACAATAAATTGGCAATTCTCCAATCCCCACCTGATAAAATAGGAAACAAGAGCAACAAGACTCAAATAGTCAAATTTTTAGGGTACGATTGGAGTAATCGGAAAGGCGACGAAGGCATCAAATATGTAACAAATAAATCATTTGCGGAGGTTGATGAGGAAATAGTTGATAAAAGCGACAAAGACGCAGAGGTAGTTGCTGCTATCAATTCCATAAAATACATTGAAACACCACTCTATAATCCAAACGATGCTTGGGATTCCTCTAAATTTTCGTTTGCTATAAGGAAGCATATTTACGAACAGTGTCCAAAATTTTCTTTCGGCGAAAACGAAAAAGAAATTAAATCGGAGTTCAATGGTGAAATGAGCGAATTACTTTCATGCACCAAATTGTCGGATATGGTTGATTTTAGCCGAACTGAATTTGACAAATCAATAAAACTTACTGCTGATAAAAAGATTGAGATTGTAAGTAAATATCCACTAGTGAAATTGGGCGGAAATGATGGCGTATGTGACATAAAAATAGGAGGAACGCCATCAAGAAAAAATATGTCATACTTTACAGGAAAGAATCTTTGGGTTTCTATTGCTGAAATGCAAGGACAGGTCATTACTAATACCAAAGAGAAAATAACTGACGAAGGTGTAAAAAATTCAAATGTAAAATTAATCCCTAAGGGAACAACACTGTTAAGTTTTAAATTGACTATTGGAAAAACTGCAATTGCTGGGGTAGATTTATATACAAATGAAGCGATAGCTGGATTGATTCCCAAAGAAAGAACACAAATTATAGACGAATATTTATTTACATTATTTAATGGGAGGATGATAGATTTAGAAAATGTAGGAAATAAAGCATTTGGAAAAAGTCTAAATAGTAAATATCTAAACCACGAAATAAAAATACCACTTCCCCCTGTCCATATTCAACGTCAACTCGTTTCCGAATGTAAAAAAATCGAAAAAGAATACAATAGTAGCCGAATGAGTGTTGATGATTATAAGAAAAAGATTTCGGCTGTGTTTGAAAATTTTGGGGTTATTATTTCTTCAAAGTCATAATGGCTAGTTGTGCTGAATGGGAGAAACAGATTTCGGATAAATGACTTCAATAGTGCCAGTCCCTAATGCGTAAGGCAAAGTGTTTCAGTATGCTTTGCCTTATTCTGTCCTTCGAAATTTGTACTCCCGAAGGCTAGAATATAAGGATTTGTAATCCTTTTGCACTTTGCCTAAGCAATAATCTAAAATGATTGAATATCAACATATTCAGTCCACTAAAATTCATTGCTATATCAACATTTGATTTTTTTTGATGGTATAACATTAAATAATCTGGTTTTTTCTGATGTTATAACATTAAAGTAGCATTTCTAATTTCCTTGAAAATTTTTGAGGATAGATTGAAAACAAATTACTATTTTTGCAAAAAATAAAATTATGGCAACTTATTCTCTTACAATAAACGAAAGAACCACAGCAGGAAAGGCTTTGCTTAAGTACTTGCTTTCGCTCGGTGTCATTAATGATGCTCCCGTAAAGAAAGAAAGTCAATACGACCCCGAATATGTGGCAATGATTAAGCGTAGCCAGAAAGAAGCTCGCGAAGGTAAGTGCAAGGCCATAAAAACAGAAGACTTGTGGAAATAAAATAACCTATATCCTTCTGGATTTGTACTCCCGAAGGCTAGAATATAAGGATTTGCAATTCTTTAGCTAACTGCCATAGCAATAACCTTTAGCTCGTTGCCTAAGCAACAATCCGTCAAAACACCATATAAAATTTCTGCTACTAGCAGATTTCCAATGTGCATAAATATGATGTGTATCTTTGTTTCGTTAATAACACCAAAAATAAAAGACTATGAAAAATGAATACACAAAGCAGGAGTACGACAGGCAGAAAAAGATGCTGAGGAATATTTACGATGCTCCGCAGTTTGCTCCGCAGTTTCACTGGAACGCAAAGTACCAGACCGAAGAAATGAAGGACAAGGTGCCGTACATCGGCATACAGGACCTGCTTGACTACAAGTATGTCATGTGCGCAATGCCCAAGAAAGAAGTTGAGATGATACTTTTTGAATTTGGTCGCCGCGAGGTTGTAAAGGAATACGACAGCCTTGATGAGTTAGTGGAAGACGGCTGGAGGCTTTGTTGAAAAGGCTAGCAGTCTAGCAGTCTAACAGCCAGACTGCTCGACTGGTCTTCAGTTTGACTGTCAAAACGGCGAAGCCCTCAACGAAGTTAAACGTGAAACACAGAAACGACGCAGCCATCAAACTCATAAACTTTTTTTACCTTTGCCTCCATAATCTTTCAAAATGTCAAGCAGCGATAGCGACATATCATCATCGGGCAAGGTGGCGGCGCAGAATATCCGCGTTTCCGACAAGTTCACCGACTTTGCCGAACTGCCTTCAAAGGGTCATTGCCGCCTGATGAAAGCTCAGCGCTACGGTATATGGAATGTGCTGAAAGGTTTGAAGCCAGAATATACTGCCGACAAGCAGTTCACACAGATGCTCACCAAGGAGTACACGCTGATGGTCGGACTGAACCATCCCAACATTGTGCGCACCTACGGACACGAAAATGTTCCAGAACTAGGCGAATGCATAATTATGGAATATGTGGATGGACGCACTTTGGCTGATTTCGTACGGGAAAACCCAAATGCATCTCAACGCAGACAAGTCGCCGAAGAACTTTTGGATGCTCTTGCCTATTGCCACAAAAAGCAGATTGTCCATCAGGACTTGAAGCCGTCCAACATCCTCATTACACATGATGGTGACCATGTAAAAATCATCGATTTCGGACTATCAGACAGCCACGAATGGGCGATACTGAAAGAACCTGCATTCACAAAGGCCTACGCCGCACCAGAACAACTTGCCGGCGAAGAAGTTGACAATCGTACCGACATCTACGCTTTCGGCATTATATTTCGGCAAATGTTTCCGAAACGGTATGGATGCATTATCCGAAAATGCCTGCAACCGCAGCGCGATAAACGATATTCTTCTGCCGAAAGTATTCTAAACGACATTCGCCTTGCCGACAATAGAAGAAAAAGAATGCCTATTGTCGCAATTGCACTTGCCATTTTGATTGCATTGGCAATATTTATTGGTAATCGGTTATATCAAATGGAAAATGTTCCAGTAATTGGCACTGAAACTCTTGTGGACGAAGTTGCTGATTCGTTATCACTGAAGCAAGAAATTGTAGAAAATACTAAAACAGAAAGCGTTTCCTTTTCACAAACAAAGCCAGAGGCAGCAGAAGTTTCAACTGAAGATGAAACTATAAACATTTCCACTTCGACAACCACAGCTACAGTAAATCCAACAGCAAAAAGCGAGGCAGAAAAACAAGCACTCGACAAAGCTATTTCCGACTTCAAATTGACAGTTGATAGCATGTTTGCACCAGTTGACCAATACATCAAAAGCGAAGAATTAAAGACTTCTAACATACTGCATGATCTCATCTACATTGCCGAATACAAGGCAAAAATCAGGGAATGTAAAGTTCGGAAGCAACTGCCTAAGTCCAAGCGGACATCTTTCTTAGACTATGCCAACAGTCAGATTGAAGCAAAGAAAAAAACATATACGCAAAAATATCCGTCCATACCGAATTTTACTAATGAGCGAAGCGTTAGGGATGCTGAAATTTATCAACCGATTTGGGAGCAAAGTCAAAAATATCAGGAAGAGGGACGGAGGCTTTATCAGGAGTGGAAAAAACAGATGCGGACAAAGTGAAAATTTAGGTTGTTCAAGATTTGCAATCTTGAACATGCGAATATAAGCATTTGTAATGCGCAGTCAAAAGATATGTATAATTGTCAGTAATGTTTAGCGGATTACTGCTATGGCAGTGAGCTAAAGGTTACAAATCCGAAAGGACGTAAGGAACAAACATAATCAGATTCTACTCACTTTTGTAAGTCCCCCCTTGTTGCCCATAACAAACAATTCCTTGTTGCCATCATCGAGTATGTGTTCCACATATAATGGTTCGTTTAGTGTGAAGCGTTCGCAGAGGAATGAATCTCCCACTTTCAGTTTTGCATTTTCCGATTCGGTCACTTCAAACAAATTGTTACCTTTATAGCAAAGCATTAGTCGCCGGTTGGGATTCCAGCATATTTCTACCTTGTCGTAAATAGCCAATTCATTTGAGTGCAATGATTTTGCCATTACTTTGTGCGATGATTGCACGCTTTCCGTTTCGCAGTAGTCGGTTACAAAGGTTTCCCAGTCGGGAAAACCCGTAAAACGTGCCAAAACATCGAGAGTTACTGTTCGAACAGAAGCATATCCGTCCACGTAACCCCAGATTCTTTTCAATGTGGATGTACTGACGGTTTCCTTCAGCCGTCCCTGTATTTCGCCTGACAAGAATATGAAGTCGGTGGAAGTTTTGATGCTATGGTCTGCCGATTCTGCTACTAACTGGCGCAAAAGTGCAATATGCTGTGGATTCAATGACATATTTATTATAATATTTTTGGTGGCAAATATAGTACAGATTATAAATGTATGAATGGTTCTTTTGTGGTTCTTTTTTGTAAAATATTGATGTATATGTTGACGTATAACCAACTATAAAAAGAACCAAATTAGAACCAACAATATCTAATTTTTTTTATATTCCTTTGCGCTGTGATTAGTTCAACGAATAATATTAAACAAAAAATAGTATTAATTTAAATCTAAAGCAAAATGAAGAAGTTATTAATTTTAGGAATGTTTGCAATAGCTGGCTTGATAATGTCGAGTTGCTGCAACAATTACGATTGTCTTATCGAAAAGTATTCTAAGACTGATGATCCAGTTGAACAAGCAGAAATTGCAAATAAGATTGTGAAGGTACAAAATGAAGGCAAGCGAATGACACAGGGCCAGCAAATGGCTTTAATGAAAGCAAGGACAAAAGCG
>JAEEGK010014357.1_pt1 | contig 17704 bp, 15 predicted proteins | sample 8958771 | NCBI WGS metagenome assembly JAEEGK01 (sample SAMN16246547, study PRJNA631951) | gut metagenome | biome: gut microbiome; feature: rumen; material: SC-attached | host: Bos | place: Iran: Karaj | collected 2018-10
AAGGAGCTGGGTGAACCTTGTGTTTTGAATTTCTGGATCGGAGACGGTTTTAAAGATATCCCTGCGGACAGATTGACACCCAGATTAAGATATAAGGACTCCCTTGATAAGATACTCAGTGAGAAATATGATCCCCGCATGGTAAAACCCTGCGTAGAATCCAAGGTATTCGGTATCGGCGTTGAATCATATACAGCCGGATCTTCTGAATTTACTCTTAATTATGCCGCTTCGCATAAAGGGGTTCTTCCTCTTATGGACAACGGACATTACCACCCTACAGAGGTAGTATCCGATAAGATTCCCGCTTTACTTGCATATTTCGATGAGATTGCTCTTCACATCACCAGACCTGTCAGATGGGATTCGGATCATGTGGTTCTGTTTGATGATGAGACAAGAGAGATGGCCAAAGAAATAGTCAGAAACGATGCTCTCGGAAGAGTGTATATGGCACTGGATTTCTTTGATGCATCCATTAACAGAATAGGAGCATGGTCCGTTGGCTTCAGAAGCTGGCAGAAAGCTTTGCTTAATGCAATGCTCACACCCAATGAGAGATTTAAAGCCCTTCAGGAAAACGGAGAATTCGGAAAGCTGATGGCTTATCAGGAAGAGATAAAAACTTATCCGTTCGGTGCGGTATGGGACGAATACTGTGACAGATGTCTTGTCAGATCCGATTTCGGATGGTATGACGAAGTGCTTGGCTATGAAAAAGAAGTATTGTCCAAAAGGGGAGGAATGAGATGATGAAAGTTACCGATGCAGGATTTGTAAAAGATTTTATCAGAATGTGTGACGACGGAAATGCTCTCGGATGGCATGAAAGAAACGGCGGTAATCTTAGTTATCGTATTAAGAGCAGTGAGATTTCTGCGGTAAGTGATCTTTTTTCTTACGGAGAATGGAAAGATATAACAGTGTCCGTACCCGGACTTGCGAATGAATATTTTCTCGTAACCGGAAGCGGAAGATATTTTAAGAATGTGATTCTTCGTCCGGAAGAATCCATAGGGATAATTCAGCTTGATGATAAAGGAGATAAATACAGGATAGTGTGGGGACTTGAAAATTCAAAGCCCACATCGGAACTCCCTACTCATCTGATGAATCATGAGACTAAAAAAATTCTTACTAACGGAGAACACAGAGTTATCTATCATGCACATACAACCAATGTGATCGCACTTACATTTGTTCTTCCTTTGAAGGATGAAGTTTTTACTCACAGACTTTGGGAGATGGCAACGGAGTGCCCTGTTGTTTTCCCGGATGGAGTAGGAGTGGTTGAATGGATGGTTCCGGGAGGCAGAGATATAGCACTGGCTACCAGAGAGAAGATGAAGGAATATGATCTTGTGGTTTGGGCGCATCACGGAATGTTTGCTTCCGGAACGGATTTTGATTCCACTTTCGGGCTGATGCACACAGCTGAAAAATCAGCAGAGATACTTGTGAAGGTCCTCTCTATGAAAACCGAAATGCTTCAGACTATAACGGATGACAATTTCCGAGATCTTGCTAAGGAATTTAACGTAACGCTTAAAGAGAAGTTTATTGGCTGATACGGTACTGCCTCGGTGACATACCGTAGCGCTTTGTAAAGATGCGGTGGAAGTAACTTACGTTTTCGTATCCGACTTTCATTGATATATCAATGATCTTCATGCGTGTGTTTCTTAGAAGAAAGCATGCCTGGTCAAGCCTTTTGGACATCACAAGTTCCGAGTAAGTATGAGTGCTTATACGCTTGATCTCTTTGGATAACCAGAATGTATCGTAGTGTAGAAGAGATGCAAGATCTTTTAGTTCTCCGTTTGCATAGTTGTCCTCTATATAACCGAGGACAGACATCATGAGTTTATGATCTTTGTCTGAGTTTTGAAACACAACTCTTTCAGTGTTGTTTAAAAGCTGCAGGAAAAGAACACCCATGGTTATGCGATTGATGTTTCTCATGTTAGGTTCATGCTTTTCGAGAGACCAGATGAGATTTTCAATGAGATTCTGAATGGGCAGGATATCTGAAACTTTGAAATGAAGATATGACGGACCGTCACCTGCTCCTACAAGAGAATCAATTACAAAATCATGAAGAGGAGACGGATCGTTTCCGAGCATTTTTATGGATTCGGAGAAAAATTCGGGCAGGATTATAAAATTGACGGCAATGTCATTTTCTCCCGCAGGATATATTTCCTGTCTAGCTTTTTTACTCAGGAATAAAAGCTCCCCTTCGGACAGATATATATCATTTCCGTCGATGACATGATGAGTGCTTCCTGAACACATATAGACCACTTCGATGTAATTATGACCATGCTCGGGAAAGTGGACAAATCTGGTGTGAGGACGATAGGTTATCAGTTTTCCTTCTTCCAGAAGTTTACCGGAATCGATTATCCCATCGGTATCAGACATATAGATTGTTTTGTCTATGCCGCTTCTTTCCCTGAGGATGGTCTTTTCTTCATCGGTTATTTCGGACAGCTTAGAAAACAGTTCTTTATCCATTTATTTTACCTCGGTCTCACCGATGATCACTTCACCGTGTGCGTTATTGTCCTTCATGACCATGCGGAAATTCCTCGGGGATGTTCCGAATGCATTTTTGAAGCAGTCCTTGAAATAATTACTGCTGTTGAACCCGCAGTCGGTTGCAATCTTGGTTATGGAATCGTCAGTGGTAAGGAGCATACGCTGTGCCTGACGGATCCTTATGTAATTGATATATTCTGTAAATGATTTACCGGTAACCTTTTTGAATTTTTTGGACAGATATGTGGGGCTGAGTCCGACTTTATCCGCAGTATCTTCCAGAGTGATCATATTCTGATAGTTCATGGCGATATAGTGGATGGTTTTTTCGATATCCTCAGGTATGCCCGTATCCAGCTGAACGGATTCATAGACAAATATTCCGTTACGGATAAATGTCAGCAGGAGAAGTACAGCCTGGTAAGTCAGCATCTCGGATGAAAAATCATCGGGCAGGTCGTTTTCTGTGAGCATAAGATCGATATATTTTTCTATCTTGATACGTCCGTCTTTACTGAGAACGATCTTTCCGCTCTTTCGCAGAATATCATTGATGCCGGGATGCTCTTTTCTAAAGGCATTGGGGATCAGTTTGGATTTGATGCATATAATGACTCTTTCGCATCTTACTTTGCCTTCATATCCGGTGCAATGTCTCATCCCGGGAGGAACGATGAATACTTCACCGGATGAGAGATGATATTTTCTGTCTTCAACGGTATAGTTGCACTGACCGGTTTTGAGATAGAAGATCTCAATATAGTCATGGGTGTGCTCATAGGTCATGACAAAGTCCGGCTTTCGGACTTGTTTTTCAACAAATATTCCCATGTTTTCATTTTCGGTATACATATACTATCGTCCTCTTTATAAAAAAAAGATTGCATAGTTTTAATGTAAGTGCTTACATGGATTGTAAGAAATAAAAGTAAAAATGACAAGTGAAATTTGAATACATATAAATTCATTCAGTATCAGTTTTATATCAGGAGGTTGTTGATATGGATCTTTTGAACGGAAACAAGATTAAAAGTGTAAACAGACCGGTAAAGGTAGTTCAGTTCGGCGAGGGTAATTTCCTGAGAGCTTTTGTCGATTATATGATCGACATTGCCAATGAATACGGCTCATTTGACGGAAATATCGTACTGGTAAAACCTATTCCATTCGGATCTTTGGATATGTTCCACAAACAGGATTGCCGTTATACCGTATCGCTCAGGGGCAATGTAAACGGAGAAGCAGTCAAACAAAACAGGATTGTAACTTCTGTAGAGGATGCTGTGGATTCCGTTAATGAGTATGACAAATATATTAAACTGGCGGAGATTGATACACTAAGGTTTATTGTATCCAACACCACGGAAGCGGGTATTGTCTATGATGAAGGTGACCGCTTTGACATGAAGCCTCCCAAAAGTTTTCCCGGAAAGCTTACTCAGTTTTTATATCATAGGTTTGAGACGTTTGACGGAGACCCTAATAAGGGGCTTGTAATGCTTCCCGTGGAGCTTATCGATGATAACGGAATGCATCTTAAGGAATGTGTTCTTAAGCAGATCGATAACTGGGGATTGTCCGATTCTTTTAAAAAGTGGGTATGCGAAAACTGTATCTTTACTCAGACACTGGTGGACAGGATAGTTACAGGCTATCCCAAGGCAGATGCACTGAAAGAGTGGGATGAAATGGGGTATGAGGATAATCTCCTTGTTACAGCCGAACCCTTCGGTCTGTGGGTTATTGAATCGGATAGGGATATCAGTAAGGAATTTGATCTGCCGGGTGCGGGTCTTCCCGTTGTTTTCACCAAGGACCATCATCCTTTTAAACAGAGAAAGGTTAGGATATTAAACGGAGCACATACCTCATTTGTTCCCATGGCATTCAGAATGGGAGAGGATATCGTTCGTGACTGCATGAATGATGATGATATCAGAAATTTCATGCTTAAGACCATATACGATGAAGTGATACCGACTCTTTCTCTTCCGGAAGATGATCTGAAGAAATTTGCTGCCGAAGTGGTAAACAGGTTCAACAATCCATACGTGGATCATGCACTTCTCGCGATCTCGCTTAATTCCGTTTCAAAGTGGAGAGCACGTTGCCTGTCGACTCTTCTTGATTATGTGAAGAAATACGGAAAGCTTCCGGTCCATCTGACATTTTCAATCGCGGCTCTTCTTGATTTTTACGGTGGTAAAGATCTTGAAGACGGAGTATTAAAGGGTCATCGCGGAGAGAGCACATATGATATCAAGGACGATGAAGCCGTTCTTAGATTCTTCGCAGACAGATATTCCGAAAATGCTGCGGAACTTGTAAAGGAATATCTCGGGAGAGAAGATTTCCACGGTATGGATCTTAATACCGTTCCCGGACTTACCGAAGCAGTCACAAAGTACCTGACCGATATACGCGAAAACGGTATGAGACAGGCTATGAAGAGGATAGGATGATGCAGGATTATCTGAGGATCAATGATAACGATAATGTGGCAGTTGCTCTAAAAACACTTCCGCTCGGATATAACGTAACAGGAGACGGCGGAGCGCTTTCCGTTCGTACTCTTGATATCATACCGGCCGGACATAAGGTGGCGCTTACGGATATCGCAAAGGGAGATAAAGTTATTAAGTATGGTCATTCCATCGGATATGCCATTTGCGATATCAAGGCAGGATCCCATGTTCATATTCATAATCTGAAAACAGGACTGGGAGATAATCTTGATTATGTATATGAACCTTCTGAGGTGGATTTACCGTCCGAAAAAACCGAAACCTTTAAAGGCTTTGTCAGAAATGACGGAAGTGTCGGAATTAGGAATGATATCTGGATCGTACCAACGGTAGGATGTGTGGGCAGTGTTGCCGCCGCTATTGCAAATATGTCCCGTAAGTATGTAAAAGGAAGCGTGGAAGATGTTATCGCTTTTGATCATCCTTACGGATGTTCCCAGATGGGAGAAGATCAGGATAATACAAGGCGCATTCTCTGCGATCTTATAACTCATCCAAATGCGGGAGGAGTGCTGGTACTGAGTCTGGGCTGTGAAAACAGTAATTTGAATTTTATCCGTCCGATGCTTGAAGGTTCGGATCTGTCAAGAGTCCGTTTCCTGGTCTGTCAGGAATCGGAAGATGAAATAGAGGACGGATGCAATATCGTAAAGGAACTGATAGAGAATGCCTGCACCGAAGTAAGAGAAGATGTCCCTGTATCTAAACTTATCGTAGGACTTAAATGCGGAGGATCGGACGGACTGTCCGGTATTACCGCAAATCCTCTTGTGGGAAGTTTTTCCGATGAACTGATTTCACGCGGAGGAACTACAATACTGACGGAGGTTCCGGAGATGTTCGGAGCTGAAACCGTTCTGATGAACAGGTGCGCGAACAGAGAACTCTTTGATAAAACAGTATGCCTTATCAATGATTTCAAAGATTATTTCAGATCAAACGGTCAGACCATATATGAGAATCCTTCGCCCGGCAACAAAGAGGGCGGTATATCTACACTTGAAGACAAGTCTCTCGGTTGTACGCAAAAGTCCGGAACAGCACCCGTAACAGGAGTGCTGGGATATGGAGAGAAAGTAAAAAACACGGGACTAAATCTTTTGTCATCACCGGGTAACGATCTTGTTGCGGCAACGGCACTTGCTGCATCCGGCGCTCAGGTGATACTTTTTACCACAGGCAGAGGAACTCCATTTGCATCACCTGTTCCTACGATCAAGATCTCAAGTAATTCCGCACTTGCCGCACATAAAAAAACATGGATAGATTTTAATGCCGGAGTGCTTACCGAAGAAGGACATGAACTTTCCGGAGAGACGGATCTTCTCTATGATCTGGTCATAGCGGTTGCGGAAGGGAAAAAGGTCAGATCCGAAGAAGCGGGATTTCATGATATGGCAATCTTTAAACAGGGAGTTACCCTGTAGGACAAAATTTCTGTAGTTTTTCTGAAAAACATATAAATTTTTGGTATTTTAGGTGGTTTTCTTTTCATAGAATCTTCTCATAGCAATTGCGAGTAACATCGAAATTGTTTTTCCCCAAAGGGGGTACGAAAGGAGATTCTATGATAAAAAAACTACTTGCAACATTCTTAACTGCGTCGCTGATCTTAGGGGTATGCGGCTGCGCAAATTCTTCCGGACAGGAACAGGGCGGTGGTAACACCTCATCCACCGATACGGTTACCGAAGTCGATCCTTCCGAACCTGTTACTCTCAGAATGGCATGGTGGGGATCACAGACCAGACATGACATCACTGTCGCTGCGATCGAGCTCTACGAGGAGCAGAATCCCAACGTAACCATCGAATATGAATTCTACGATTTCGACAGCTATTTCACCAAACTTAAAACTCTTGTAGCTTCCGATCAGGTATGGGATATCTTCCAGCTTGGTGGAAACTTCCCCGAGTATATCGACAAGATCTATTACATGAATGAGTTCATCGATAACGGAACCATTGATGTATCCGATATCCCCGAGTCATATCTCAAGATCACTCAGGATACTTCCGGCAATCAGATAGGTCTTTCAAACGGCTTAAACACATACGGCATTGCATATGATGTTGATATGTTCAACGAGGCAGGTGTTCCTCTTCCCACCGATAACTGGACTTGGGATGATTACAAAAATGCAGCGCTCAAGATAAGTGAAGCAACAGGTCATTACGGATGTTCAGGTCTTGCAAGCTCAGAATTCATTGCAGGATGTTCAACCTTTATCGGACAGCAGGGCAAAGTCGGTGAGTACAGCTTCTTTAACCTTGACCTTACCGGAATGGGATTTGATGATGCTCAGATGCTCACTCCTTACATTCAGATGAGAGCAGATCTTATCAATGCAGGTGCTTCACCCGATGCAGGTGCAGAGATGGAGATCACCAATATCGAGAACGACTTCCTTGTTACCGGTGAAGCTGCAATGACTTGGGTCGCAGTTAACCAGTTCCCTACCATCTATGACATTTGCAAGGAAGAGGGAAGAAATCTTGCCCTTGCAACCATTCCCAGAGTAAGTGCCAACGGACCCGCAGGTTCTGTTATCCAGTCATCACAGATGCTCTGCGTATCTCAGGACAGTGCTTATAAGGCAGAAGCAGCTAAGTTCATCGCTTGGTTCCAGACCAGCGTAGAGTGCAACCAGATCCTTAACGGTGAAAGAGGAATTCCCGTAGCTGATTCCGTAAGAGCAGCACTTGAGGAGAATCTCACCGAAGGACAGCAGATCATGTACGATTACGTTACTCTTGTGGGAACATTTGAAACTCCCGAGAAGGTTAACGTTCTCAGCCCCGACGGACAGGATGAGGTAGTTGATAACTACAGGAACTATATACAACAGGTTGTTTCCGGAGATATCACGGCGGCAGAAGCGGCAGATAAGACTTATGCGGACGCCGAGAATTTATTCAAATAACTTTCATTAGGATCGGGCACACTCTCGTCCGAGGGTGTGCCCATTCTATACCCTGAACAACCTTTTTTTACTGAAACGGAGAGTTATTTTGAAAACCGAAGTCATAAAAGCCAAAGCAAGAAAAATATTTTACAGTAATGAAATGGTCGGATATGTTTTCGCCTTTCCGTTCATATTCGGTTTTATCTGTTTTTCGTTTATTCCCATCGTAACTTCCCTTCGTTATGCATTTACGGATTTTTCCATGGGAAATAAGACGATCGAATTTGTGGGAGGCGCAAATTTTAAACAGCTTCTGGGGGATGAGATATTCCTGAAGTCATTGGGAATAACCCTGAAGTATGTATTTATATCTGTTCCCTTAAAGCTTATATTTGCTTTGCTTGTTGCGTTTGTTTTGACCAGAAAGACAAAGATGCAGGTTTTGTACAGATCCCTGTATTATGTACCTTCACTTGTCGGAGGAAGTATAGCCGTAGCACTGGTATGGAAACAGCTTTTTGCCAGAAAGGGATTGTTTAATTCCGTTCTGGCAGATATGGGGCTTGGAACCATAAACTGGTTCGGAGATCAGAAGCTTGCGCTTTATCCCCTCATTCTTATGAGTGTGTGGCAGTTCGGATCTTCAATGATCATTTTTGCGGCAGGATTAAAAGAGATTTCACCGACCTACTATGAAGCAGCCAGGATTGACGGTGCAAACACTTTTCAGTCTTTTGTAAATATCACCTTACCTTGCCTGTCTCCGATAATCCTTTATAATCTGGTAATGCAGACCATTCAGGCATTCATGTCATTCACCCAGGCATTTGTAATAACTGCCGGAGGACCTGATAACGGAACCATGATGTATGCACTATATGTATATAACCAGGCGTTCAAATATAACCATATGGGTTATGCATGTGCGATGAGCTGGTTCATGCTGATAGTAATGTGCATCATCACTCTGGTTATCTTTAAGACATCCAGGAGCTGGGTCTTCACGGAATCCGGAGATTGAGAGGTGCATTGATATGAAAACAAAAAAATTAGTATTAAAAACCGTATATCATGTTCTTGTCATCGCCTTCGGATTTGTAATGATATATCCGGTATTGTGGATGATAAGCGGATCCTTTAAGGACAACAGTGAGATCCTGAGAGGTTCACTTTCACTTATTCCTTCCGAGTGGAAATTCAGTAACTATCCCACGGGATGGAAGGGCTTTTCCAAGATAAGTTTTGCGAGATTTTTCTTTAATTCGTTTTTTATAACAGCACTTTCTACATTCGGAACCGTCATAAGCTCATCGCTGGTAGCTTATTCTCTTTCGAGGGTAAAGTTCCGCGGCAGACGTTTATGGTTTACATGTATGCTTGCGACCATGATGCTGCCGGGACAGGTTATTATGATACCGTCATTCCTTATATGGTATCGCCTCGGGCTTGCAAACAGTTACGTGCCTCTTATTTTCCCCTACTTCTGCGGTCAGGCATTTTTTATCTACCAGATGATGCAGTTTATGTCGGGCATTCCAAAAGAACTGGATGAAGCGGCAACAATTGACGGATGCAGTAAATATACGATCTATTCGCATATCATTCTTCCGCTTTTAAAGCCTGCGATCGTCACTACCGTAATAATCCAGTTCTATTGGAAATGGGATGACTATATGGGACCGCTCCTTTATCTGAGTAAGCCTAGTTCTTATACTGTATCTTTGGCTATCAAGATGTTTGCCGATGCGGCATCCACAACGGATTACGGTGCAATGTTTGCTATGTCCACTTTATCGCTTTTACCTGTATTTTTGATCTTCCTTTTCTTCAATAAGTATCTGGTTGAAGGTATAGGAACAAGCGGACTGAAAGGATAAACATGATAAGTAATCCGATCATAAAAGGTTTTAATCCCGATCCTTCCATAACATGCGCGGGAGATAAATTCTATATCGTTAACTCCACCTTTGAATGGTGGCCCGGAGCAAGACTTTATGTTTCGGAAGATCTCGCAAATTGGGAGAATCTGGGTGGAATCCTTACAAGTCCTGCACAGATCGATCTTACCGGTTGTCATCCCTCATGCGGAGTTTGGGCCTGCGACCTCAGCTTCGATGGCAGAAGATTTTATCTTACATATACCGATGTTAAGACCAAGAAATATTTTTATAACACACATAATTACCTGATCTATTCGGAAAGCATCAATGGACCGTGGTCAAAACCTGTATATTTAAACAGTGTCGGATTCGATCCTTCCGTATTTCATGATACCGATGGACGCAAATATCTGGTTGGTATGTTAAACGGTTTTAAAGGCATAACTGTTCAGAGTCTTGATCCCGTGACTTTGGTGCCTGTGGGAGAGCCGGTAAAGATATTCGATGGCTCTGGAATAGGCTGCACCGAAGGACCTCATTTATACAAAGTGGGAGAGTATTATTACCTGATCACTGCGGAAGGAGGTACAGGATATGATCATTGCGTCAGCGTAGCAAGATCAAGAGATCTGTACGGTCCATACGAGGTTCATCCCGATAATCCGATACTCACTTCTAACAGTGACAGCCCTCTTCAAAAATGCGGTCACGGAGATATTGTTTTTGACAAGGACGGAAGATCATACATAGTTTTCCTATGCTCTAGACCTGTGGACGGCAATATATCGATACTCGGACGAGAGACTGCGATCGAAGAACTTGTTTGGGACGATGGATGGCCGAGACTGAAAAACGGTACGAAATGTGCCGGGACTTTGACCGGGATCGATAGCATTCAGGAAGAGTCCGATGTTTTTTACGATGATTTTTCGGAAGAAGATATCAAAACGGTCTATTCATCTCCCAGGAGAAATTATCACGAATTTGCGGAAGTCTGTACAGGCCGGTGCGGTAAGAGGGTGCTAAGGCTGACCGGCAGAGAATCCATCAATTCATTTTTCAAGGTTTCACTTTTATCCTACAGGATCCGTGAGGTGAATGTCAGAGCGATAACACGAATGCATTTTTCTTCTTTCTCTTCAGAGCAGATGGCAGGACTATGTATCGTATACGATGCGCTGAACAACTATATGTTCGTTCAGACATTCGTAGAAGGCAGGCCCTGCCTGAAGCTCATAAGGAGTGACAAGGGAGTCGTTGAAGAACTTGAAACGATCACACTTGAAGATGCGGACGACGGAGTGGATCTATCCATAGAAATGCGTGAAGGTAAGAAGATACTTTTCGGATACCGTACGCAGGAAGAATGGGTTATGATGGATAGTGTGGCAGACGCATGTATTTTATCGGATGAGTATTGCCGCGGATTTACCGGAACACAGATCGGTATGTATGCACATGACCTTACCGGTATGGGAACTTACGCCGAATATGAATATTTTAAAGTAGAGGAAAAGTCGTGATCGAATTTTCGGATGTGAAATTTAAATCTGAAGATGAACTTCTTGATAAGCTGTTTAACACAGCACTGAAAAAGTGTGAGGATAATATTGTCTCATTCGGAGACAGGGATGTTCTTGTCGAGGGGGGAGGATATGAGAAAATCTGGCTCGAAACCCAGCCTATGGGCGGGCGCATGTATGCCAAGAAAAATATTACCGTTGCACTGAATAACCAGCTCATGTTCATGGAACACCGGAGAAAAGACGGAAGAATCCCCGGAAGTATTGCACTTGAAGCAGGTAAGGTCATACCTCAGTTTAACAAATTCCAAGGCTTTTGTTTTCCGGAGCCTGCCCTTGATATGTATTTCATAGCGAATGCAGGAGAGGATTATCTGGACGAACTTTACGAATGCCTGGAAGGTTTTGATAAATACCTTTGGGAAAACAGAGATTCCGACGGAGACGGCTGCCTTGAATCATGGTGCAAATATGATACGGGTGAAGACAATGCGGTCAGGTATAAAAATGCACCCGATGCATGGTCTGCGGAATTCCCTCCGGAAGGATTAAGCATTGTACCCATGGCTTCACTTGATGTGATGAGTTATTCCTATTCTTCCAGATATACTTTGTCCAGAATTGCATACCTGAAAGGAAAAGAAAAACTTGGTGATGAATGGGCCAAGCTCGCCGGAAGCGTCAGAGCCAAGATACGCGAATACCTGTGGGATGCGGAAGCGCATATCTGTTTTGACAGAGATAAACATCACAGAAAACAAAAGATCATAACCCACAACACTTTAAGGGCAATGTATTGGGGAAGCATAGATAAAGATATGGCTTCCAAATTCGTAAACGATCATTTACTGAACGAAAAAGAGTTTTGGACTTACATGCCTCTTCCTTCCGTTTCGGTAAGCGATCCTAATTTTGTGAATGAACCGACCAATAATTGGAGCGGACAATGTGAGGCACTTACATATCAGAGAGCGATAAATGCTTTGGAAAAATACGGATATGATCATTTGATCCCGTATCTGGGAAGAAAGCTTTTTGATGCGATAGGTAAGGATCTTTTATTTGTACAGCAGTATGATCCCTTCACCGGTAAACCTTCCGTAAATGAGGACACCGGCGGCAGGAACGGATACGGTCCCGCACTTTTATCCGTGATCGAATACATGGCTGCAATGTACGGAGTACGCAGAAAAGAGAACAATCTGATATGGGGATGCATGCAGGGAACTTCATATGAATACGAACAGATTTTGGGAGATGATACTTATCTGATACGTAACAAGGATGATGAAACCACTGCATTCATTAACGGGAACAAAATATTCGGTACCAAAAAGAATGTAAAGATCATAACTGATTTGAGAGGAAATGTGGTTAAAGCCACAGATATATAAAAGATAGAGGATAGAAAATGAAATATACTGATAATTTTGTTGAGGATGTAACCATTGCTTATATCGGAGGAGGTTCAAGAGGCTGGGCCTGGACGTTTATGACTGATCTTGCGCTTGAAAAACAGCTTTCCGGAACCATCAGACTTTATGATATAGACAAAGATGCGGCTAAAGCAAATGAGATCATCGGTAATTCCATCAAAGGCAGAAAAGAAGCAGTGGGCAAATGGGATTATGTTGTATCGAATACCGTTGAGGAAGCACTTACCGGAGCGGACTTTGTAGTGATCTCGATACTTCCCAAGACTTTTGATGAAATGGAAGTTGATGTTCATATGCCGGAGCGTTTGGGCATTTATCAGTCGGTCGGTGATACTGCAGGCCCCGGTGGAATGATCAGGGCACTCAGAACACTTCCCATTTTCTATGAATATGCTAAAGAGATCGAAAGGTATTGTCCTGATGCCTGGGTCATCAATTATACAAACCCCATGTCTCTTTGCGTCAAAGCTATGTACGATGCTTTCCCCGGTATCAAAGCATTCGGATGCTGCCACGAGGTATTCGGAACTGAGAAGATTCTTGCTCAGATAGTGGCTGAAAAACTCGGATCGGAGAAGATCGACAGACATGAGATCGAAGTAAATGTAATGGGAATCAACCATTTCACATGGTTTGATTATGCTTCATATAAGGGAATAGATCTTTTCCCCATATACAGAGAATTCATAAAAGATCATTTCGAAGAGGGACTTGATGAAAGGGATGCTAACTGGGCTAATTCATGCTTTGCATGTAAGCACAGAGTAAAGATGGATCTGTTTAATAAATACGGACTCATAGCTGCTGCAGGAGACAGACATCTTGCAGAGTTCATGCCCGGTGATATGTATCTGAAAGATCCCGAGACCGTAAGAAGCTGGGGATTTGATCTTACAAGTGTCAAGTGGAGAAAAGAAGATCTCCAAAACAGGTTGGCTAAATCGGGAAGATTGGTGAGAGGTGAAGAGCAGATAAATCTCCTTCCGACCGGTGAGGAAGGAATACTCCTCATTAAAGCTCTTTGCGGACTGACGAGAATCGTAAGTAATGTTAATATCCCCAACACAAGTCGTCAGATTCCCAATCTTCCCGAAGAAGCAGTTGTTGAAACCAATGCACTTTTCGGAAGAGATTCGATCCGCCCGATCTACGCGGGAGAGATGCCTGAGAACATCAGAGAGCTTGTTATGCCACATATTGAGAATCATGAGCGCATACTCGAAGCTTCCAAGACAAGGGATGTTAATCTTGTGGTCGAAAGCTTTATGAACGATCCGGTCACCAAAGGTGCTCATGCCTCGGAGGATGATATCAGGAAACTTGTTACCGATATGATGAACGCGACTCTTTGACGATATCTTATATTGAAAAACCGGCTTGCCTTAACGGTAAGCCGGTTTTTCGATTTATATGGATTTTCCTGCCGGATTTTTGATGCCTTTAAAACATTCGCTGTCCATATGTGTAAGGTAATAACCTGCCATAAGTTCGGATAAACTCTGAAGTCCCCAGATGATCATGATGACGATGCCAACGCGGCCGATGGAAAATTCAAACCCCTTTCCCAGAATGAATGTTGACACCGTTTCCCAGACGAGAAATACTTGCATAAGAGTCCATGAAGACCATGCCTGCGCTTTGGTTAAGATGCTCAAAGCCTTTTCGTCATTTTTATGTTTTGCAGAATAAATTGCTCTCCAAAGAAACGATCCGGCAATGGCAACGAGTGATGCTATCATTGCGATAACTACTAATGTGTGATTCATTTTCCTACTCCTTATCTGATACGGTTTATGATTGTTTTTTCGTTAGCTAACTGATTACGGGTGCGATCTTTTTATTACCCGATCGCTCCTTGCAGATTGAATAATATCAGCGAAAGCCTATCCGTGCCCTTTTTGGGAATAAACTGTATCGAAATCGGAATGAAGTGTATTATCACTCCTCAGAGACCACAGTAGCTGTGGCGGTAAATATATGATCCTCGAATGAAAGCTGCAATCTTCCATTGTATTTTGATGTGATACGCTCTATGTTTGCCAGACCGAAACCATGTGCCTCATTGTCATCTTTGGTTGATTCGATCCGGTTATCTTTAATGCTCACTTCTTTATCACAGGGATTCTTTACGTTAAGTATCCAGATGTTTTTCTTTAATATGGACCTGATTTCAATGAACTTATCTCCATCAGCCCGTATTGAGGCTTCAATCGCATTATCCAGAAGATTGGAGAGAAGAATGACAAGATCCACATCCTCAATATTGCCATTCGGAATATTACCTTCAATCGAGATTTTTATTCCGTATCTATGCGCTGTTTTTGCCTTGGATTCAAGGAGAGCATCTGCGATATGATTACCTGTCTCAAACATCTTGATCTTAGCGATATCAAGTCCTGTCTGCATCTTGTCTATATATTCCAACGCCTGATCATTTTTGCCTTCTGAAACAAGTGATCGAAGTGCTATAAGGAGATTCTTGGTATCATGTCTGAATCTTCGGAGTTCGGTATTTTTCTCATTCATCTCGATATATGATTCGGTTATCTGTTTCATGGGTTCTTTCAGATTACCGATCATAAGATTCATTGATGAGTTTTCTTTTCTGACTGTAACCGTATTTGCAATCATCATAAGGAGAAATACAAAAACGATCATGCAGATTATCTTGGTTGAAGTGGTGCTTTCGGGGGCGTTAAAAATCCTGACCTCCAGTCCTCCGTATGTCATACATGTAATGAACAGGATCATATATTCCATAGCTGTCAGTTGCGTTAATTTTATCCTGACTATGTTTTCGCGCTCCAGCATGGAAAGTGTTAACAGGAGTATCAGCAGTAAACATTCCGCGAATGTGATCGAAATGTCTGCACCAATCCTAGGGTATATCTCAGGTATGGTTAAATTATTTATTGCAAAAATAAATCTTATGTTCTGAGCGATACAATCCGTAAGATATTCATAAAAGGGGATTGCAAAGATGATCCCCGGCTTAAATCCGTATTTGGCACAGAAAAAAGGAATGATCCTTACCAGATAAAGAATGATCATGGGAAAATAGAAAAAACGGGGTCCGTAATTGATCATGGGTCTGTATGCATAGGTTATGAGTACATAAAATGCGATCCATAGGAAGTTTGAGCTTCTCCATTTCTTTTTCTTAAGATCAAAGAAATTATCAAAAGCGATCCAAAAGTCCGCAAATACAACAAGCATGCGAATGGTATATATTCCCAGGATCAATCCGGTGCTGCTCAACTGTCAGATCTCCTTTCTAACAAGATAATCCGCATAGACATTATTGAATTCCTTATACTTTAGTCTGCTGATAAGAAGTTTCTCACCTGTGCTCATGGTAACTTCCTCACGATTGTATGAGTCAACATGGGCCAGATTGATAAGAAAAGATTTGTAACATCTGTAGAAATTACCGGAAGAAAGCCGCGCTTCGACGGCACCGAGTGTCTCGTGACACTCCATGTCGCTTCGCCCATCTGTAAAATGTATGATGCAGTTTTTGCCCATGCTTTCCACATAAGAGATAGTGCTTTCTTTGAAAAAGTAATTCTCTCCGTCCAAGCGGATCTTGAGAATACCGTCACTTTCCATGGTTTTCAGAAAAGCAATCAGAACTTCAGAGAACTTTTTATCATCGATGGGTTTTGTTAAAAAGCGGAATGTTCCGACTTCGAATGTATCGAAGACGATGGAAGGGTAGCTTGTTATAAAAACAATGGTTGAATTCTTATCGTACTTACGGATCTTTTTTGAGGTCTCAAGACCGTTGTCACCGTTATTTTCAAATTCGTAATCCATAAAGATCAGATCGAATCTTTCACCGGATCCGATAAGTTTTTCTCCGGCGTCATATTCGTTAAGAGTATAATCGAGATCTTTTTTTACGGAGAATTCAAGAATCCTGTTTCTGATCTCAGCACGCATTATTTCCGAATCATCACAAATCGCGATCTTTATCATATTCTTTACCTGTTACCGATAGCTTAGAGTAATAAAATAATGTTTGTAAAAAAAACGGCCTGCCTTTAAGGCAAGCCGTCTTTGATCACCTTAGATTGTTTTCGTCGCACAGGATCGTTTTCCCTTCAGCAAGGGATCGTTGCACATCTATGAGTCTCTGATTTTCGCTACCGCGGAATTTAAGTCCGAGATTTTTTTCCCTGATATGGAATTCGCCGTCCACTATCACATCCAGAAGAGGAAGGAGGCTCTTTACGATCTCATCAGATTTCGCCCATTCCAGTATATCGGTTTCGTAAGTATATCCGCTGTAGAGCCATATTGTTTTCTCGGGATATTTCTCACGGAGTTTTTTGGCAAGAGAGAAGACGAAGGGCCTGTTTTCCGGCTCCATGGGTTCTCCGCCTAAAAAGGTGAATCCGGAGATGTAAGAAGGCTCCATTGCTTTTATAAGTTCTTCCTCGATCTCTGCGGTATATACCTCCCCGTATTTGAAATCTCTGGTTTCTGCGTTAAAACAACCTTCGCATCTGTGACGGCATCCGCTTACGAATAGGGATACTCTTACTCCCGGACCGTCGGCAACATCAGATTTTTTGATCATTCCGTAATACATAAGATTGGCCTCATATACAGGATATCAATTAATTATCAACAAGTAATACTACTATATGAAATCCGTATCCTTTTTTCAAGATTTCCGGATAAGCGTTTTGACAAAATCTTCCTGTTAATCCAAAGAATTTACGATTTATTACCAAAAATTCCCCTTTTATAATTTTTCTTGTAAAAACCCGAAATCAATTGGGGTATGCCGCAAGGCAATAAAATGTATGAGGTGAGTTTTATGAAAAAGAAATTATTAGCATTATTCCTAACATCGTCAGTGTTACTTTCTCTCGTCGGATGCGCTTCC
>JAEEGK010014358.1_pt1 | contig 17704 bp, 15 predicted proteins | sample 8958771 | NCBI WGS metagenome assembly JAEEGK01 (sample SAMN16246547, study PRJNA631951) | gut metagenome | biome: gut microbiome; feature: rumen; material: SC-attached | host: Bos | place: Iran: Karaj | collected 2018-10
ATAATAAAAATAAAAATAATAATAATAATAATAATAATAATAATAATAATAATAATAAGAAAATAGAAAATTTATCAAATTATAATAATTTAACAATAAAATTATCATTGTATAATATTTATATAATTAAAAAATATTATTATTTATATTAATATAAACTATAGTCCAGAAAAAAAATTAGAAAAAAAAAATTTTTTTTCAAAAAAAAATTATTGCATAACATTTTTAATAACAATTGATGAATTAAAAATAAATGTTAGAAGAAAATTTAAAGATTTTTTATGGTTAAGAGAGACATTCAAACGTTTATTTCCTTATAATTATGTAAGAATTTTAATTTATTTTAGATTCCTCCTGTTCCATTAAAAATTATAGATGAAAAAAGTTCAGATATAAAAATTGAAAAATATATGAGATTATTAGAAAAATTTTTAAAATCATGTTTAAAAATAGAAATAATAAAAAATCATCAAATTTTTTATCTTTTTTTAAACACTGAAAATGAAAGTGATTTTTCAAAAATTAAAAAAAAATATGATAAAATACATAATAATAATAATTTCGAAAATATAAATAATAATAATCAAAAAGTTTATTCTAATGAAGAATTTGAAAAATTAAAAACAACTATTGAATATAATATGAATATTTTAAAACAAATAAAAAAAAATTTTTCAAAATTAAATGAGCAATTAAAACAAATTGGAAATTTAATGAAAGATTTATCAAATTTATTTAAAAATTTAAATTCTTTTTGTGTTGAAAAATCAGAAAATGAAAATTTAATTAAAACATATAATTCAATGGAATTATTAATGCAAAATTGGAGTTTTACTGAGCTTCAATCTTCTTTAAATATGGATCTTGAAATTAAAGAATATTTTAAATATGTTTATTTAGAATATAATTCTTTAAATGAAATGCTTGATAATTATCAAAATGAAAGAAAAGTTTTATATGATGAAAAACAAAAATTAAAAGAAAAAAAAGAAAAATTATATCAAAAAGGAGAAAAACATAAATGGGGAATTAAAAATATTAATGAAAATATGAATAAAGAATATATAATTAAGAGTATGCTTCCTAATGAAACTCAAGAATATAAAAAATTGAAATCTATTTTTAATAATAAATATTTTTTGTTAAATGAAGAATTTGAAAAATTACAATCAAATATTGGACTTCAAAATTTAGAAGCGTTTAAAATTTTTTATATTAAAAATAACAAAGTAATTAATGAATATACAAATGCATGGAAAATATTTCAATTTTAATAAAATTATTAATGTTATAAATAAATAAATAAATTAATTTTATTTTTAAAGGTTATTATTTAATGATAAATATGATTAAATTATTTATAAGAAAAAAAACTTTTAAAATTAATATTTTTTAATTAAAATTTATATAAACAAAATTATATAATAACAAACATTTAAAAATTTAATTTTTATAAGCCTTTAAATAAAAATTTCATTAATTTTTTAAATATTAATATATAATAATATTTATATTAAATAAATTATTAAATATAAAAACTATAAATATTTAAATTAATTATCAATGTCTTCATCATTATAATCAATATCTTCTTCATCATTAGTATTATAATTTTCATTATTATTTTGACTAGTAAAAACATATCTTTTTCTTCCTTTAATTTCTTTAACTGTTTGAGGTACTTTTACTAAATACATTACTAATAAACTAGAAATTAACATACCAACAATTGTATTTAATCCAATATTTTCAAATAATTTTACATTTCCAATATTTTCATCTATTTTAACTTCTTCCCATTTCATTCCAGAATAAACAGGTTTTTTATTAGTTTCTCTTTGTTTTTTTTTATATTCTTTTTTTTTAGGAAAACCATCTTTTAATTTATTATAATTTTTCATAAAATCTTTATTTTTAAAAGTATCATTTAAATTTTTGGTAAAATTTTTATCTTTCATCATTTCTTGAAAACGTTTTTCATCTTTTTTCATATTTTCCATTAATGTATTAATTTCTTTTAAAACAGAATCAATATGTTTTAAATCAAATTTATTGTAAGGATTAATATTCATTAAATCTTTAAAATCACTTTTCATAATATTAAATTTATCTTTTTGTGTATTTATTTCAATCATTAATTTTTGTGCTTGATTATCAGTAATTTTTTCATAACAATTGACTAATAAAACATTTAAAAATAATTCTTTTTTCTTTTTTGAATCTAATTTTGATAATTCGATATTTGAAGTTTCTAAATTTTTAATAATATTATTTATAAAATTTTCATTTTGTTTTAAATAAATTCTACTTAAAGACATGCAAGATAAAATTTTTGTTTTTTTATGAATGTCTTGAAGATTTGGCATGTTTGGCATTTTTGGAAATTCTCTTTTATTGAAAATAATTTTTAGTGAAATTATTAATATTAAATTAAAGAAATTATGATTTAACATTTTTTAATATTTAATTTAAATTATTAATTTTAAAATTATTCTTTTATTAAATAAAATAAATGAATATTTTCTATTCATTAAATATTTTATTTATTTTTTTAATAAATAAAATTTTTTGTGATATTTTATGTGATGAAAATTTAAAAAACATTGAAATTTTTACTTATTTTAAACATAAAAATATTACAAAAAATTATTCAATTTTTAAAAATTGTCAAATTGATAAATATTTTGATAATTTTTATACTAAAAATAATATTTATGAAGGAATTTCCATATTAAATAGAACATTTTTATTTAATTATAATAATAATGATATAAATAATAATAATCAAAAATATAAAATTTATTTAAATTATTCTATTGAAGATAATTATAATAATATTGAATTAAATACAAATAATTTTATATTAAATTCAAATGAATTAAAATACGTTAATTTATTTTATCAATGTAATAATGATAATAATAATTTAAATTTTTTTAAAATTAATTTAAATTTTCATATAACAAATTTATTAGATAATAGTGAAAATTATTTTTCTATAATATTTTATAAATATTGTAATTCTATTAATTTATCTAAAGATAATAGTATTGATGTTTGTCATATTATTTTAATTTTAATTTCAATTATTATTATTTATTTTTCAAATGGACCTTTTTTTCAAACTGGATTTGAATTGACTGTTTTAAAACAATTTCCTGAAACAAGAACCGAAAAATATTTATATATTTGTATGTTTTTAATACCTGTGATTTTATTTATATTAAATTTAATATATTTATTAAATATATTTATGAATATTATAATAATATTTGTTTGTTTAATTTCTATTTCTTTAATATTAGAAGTAATATTAAAAAATTTTGATTTTTTTAGAAATTTAAAAAATCGTTATTTAGAAAATAATTACATTTCAATTAATTTTTTATTTTTATATAATTTAAGTGTTTCTTTTATTATTTGGTTATTTTATAATTTAACAAAAAATTTTATTTTAAACGATATTATTTCAATATCAATAATTTTTGAATTTATAAGATTATTTCAATTCACATCATTTAAATTTTTATTTTTTTTTTCTTTTATAATTTGGATGTATTTGTTATTAAATATTTATATAAATCCTTCAGTAATTTATTTAACTAATAAATATGGAATTATATTAAAAGAATTTATAAATAATTTTCCAATTTTTATAATTTTTCCAAAATTATATTATAATGAAAATAATTTTATTAATATGAATAATTCAGATAATAATAAATATTTAATTGTTCCAATATATGAAATAATATTACCTGGAATATTAATAAATTATTTTTACAGATTAGATAAATATTTTAATTTATATGAATTATATTTTTTTATTATTTCTTTTTCTTCTTTTATTGTAGGTATTTTAATTAAAATTATATTTTTAATGAATTTTTTTATAAATATTAGTTCATTTATTTTTTCTTTTCCTCTTATAATAATAACAAATTATATTTATGCTTATAATTCAAATAAATTAGAAAAATTTATAAATGGTTTTAATCCAAATATTTTCGCTGAAAATGAAATGCCTACTTCAAATTTATTTCAAATTGCTAATAATATTTATGGAGAAAGTCATGGAACAATAACTAGTAGTTTTGAAATGAAAAATTTTAAATAATTTTTTAAATATTATTTTTAATTTTATTATTGTATTTAATTATTTAATTAATATTTAAAATGTGGAATGTTGTTATTGCAGGAACTATAATTTTTATAATTTTATGGTTAGTTGCTTATTATTTTATTAATGATTATATTCAAAAAGTTGTGAATGATCAAAAATTAAAAGATGAATATAAAATGTAAAATTTAATTTTAAAATATTTTATTTATAGACAAACATTTAGTTTAACACTTTTTGCTGCAGTTTGTATGTGGATTATGTGGGTAAGTGCTTATATGCATCAAATGAATCCTTTGATTGCACCTGAATTAGATTTAGAATAAGAAAATTTTTCTATTTAATATTTATTAATATTTTTTACATAAATTTTTTTTATAATTTAAATATTATTATTATTATTATTATTTTTAATAATAATTAAAAAATTATAAATTCGAAATGATTTATAATTTTGAAAGAAATAAAAAAAATAATGAAATGAAAAGACCTTCTTTAACTAGTGATAATATTACCCCTTTAAAAGGGGCTTTTGATAAATTTCCTGATATGAAAGGAACTTTTGTAAAAAGTTCAATAAATAAAAATCAAAAAACAATTAAAGAATTTTTTTTAGAAAGAATTGGTCATCCAAGATTTGAAAAAACTTCATCGAATTCTGAAGATAAAAAAAATAAAAATGAAATTAATAATAAAAAACAAAACAATAAATTTTTAGATTTTAAAATTAATTTTGGTTCAACAATTTATTATGATTTAAGAGATTATCAAACAAATAATAATAATGAAAATTTAAACAAAATTGAATTTAATAAAAAATTATTACAAAAAAGTAATAATTTTACTTTAACTCGCTCAAAAATTCCAATTTCAACATTTTTTTATGATCGAAATAAAAAAATTAAACAAAATTTAAATATTTCTCTCAAAAAAAAAGAAAAATCAAATAAAATTGAACCAAAAAATGAAAATAATGAAAAAATTAGTTTTTTAAATAAAGATGATTATTTTAATAAACATATTATAAATCAAAAATTAAAAATTAATAAAAATTTAAATAATAATAATAATATTAATAATAATTCTTTTACAAATACAAAAAATACTTTATTTGTTAATTATAAAAAATTCAAACCTTTAAAAATTTTTGATTTTTCTTCAAATTCAAAACAAGATTTTTCAACAATAAATTCACAAGAAAATATTAATAATTTTAACACAATTGTTAATTCAACAACCGGAAATTCTTTTTATTCAAAAGATAATATTATTATTCAAAAATTAAACAAAACTGAAAATAATTTTTATAAAAAAAACACATTTTATGATAATTTAAATAACATTTCATTAGAAAATTCAAAAAACTTAAAAAATTTCGAAAAAAATTTCAACAAAAAATTAAAAATTTTAAATAAAAAACAAAATAATATGAATAAAAAATTATTTCGAATAATAAATCGTTCTCAAGTAAAAAGAAAAGAAAAACCTTTAGATAAAGTTTTAGAAGTAATTTTAGATAAAAAAATGAAAAAACAAAAGAAAAAAAATGATATTAAAGATTTATACATAAAAGCATCAGATAATAAAGAAATTTATAAAATTATGAATAGTGAAAAAGCAGGAATTTTACAAATGGGCGATTTAATTACAAAAATGAGTGATGAACAAGCATTAAAATTATCAGAAAGAATCATTGAAAATTATAATATAAAAGAAGAAAAATTAGAAATTGGAAATAAATTAAATATTCCGGAATTTATTAAAAAAAAATTAATTAAAGAAGCTGAAATTTCAAGAAAAAATATGATTAATAATAATAAAAAATTAAAAAAAATGAGGATTAATATTATTACTAAAAAAGATAATTTATTCAATCAATTTAAAAGAGTTTTAAGTCCAATTCAAGAAAGAAAATTTTTTGTTTTAAATGATGAAATTAAAGATGAAGATTTATATGATAAAATATATTTTTAATATTTTATTTTTATTTAATTATTATTTATTATAAATAAAATTTTGATAATTTTATTTGAAATTAAAACAAATTGAATATTTTAAATTATTTTTTTTTAAAATATTATTTAAATTATTTTCTTCTTTTTTCTTTAAAAAAGATTGAAAATAATTATTAAAATTATAATTAATATTTGTTGAAATATTTAAATTATAAATTTTTGTAAATAAAAAAGCTTTTATTTCATTTTTAATAATTTTTATTTTAAAATTTATAAGATTTTTATAAAATAAAGAAAAAACATAACCATTTTTATTATTTAAAATTGAATTATTTTGCGGATATAAAAAAAAACAATTTTCAATTTTAATATTCGAAGTTAAAAATTGTTTTAAATAAAATCCAAAAGCAAATTTATTTTTATTTTCATTTAAATCATTATTATTTATTATTATTGAATTTATTTTATTGTTTTCTTTTGTTTTTATACTAATTCCGCCTAAAAATGTTAAATTATTATTTTGATTGAAATTATAATTTAATGATAAACCATGTAAATTTTTAGTTAAATATTTTTTATTTAAATCAAATTCGATATTATTAAAATAAAAGAAAAAATTTTTGAAAATGTTTGAATTAAAAGAAATGTTTAAAAAATTCTTTGAATTATTTTTATTATTACTATATTTATATTTATATTTACATATATTATAAATTTTATGAGAAAAATGATAATTTGTTTCATTTGATTCATGATTTATTGAAATGTGATAATTTTTTTTTAATAATAAATTAATTTTTCCTTGATTTTTATTTTTATCACTACTATAATTAAAATTTAAATTTTTAAACAAATTTTCTTTGGGAAAATTAATTTCTAAACTTCCGCTTGATTTTTTAATATTATATTTAATTTTATATTTATTTTCATTTTCTAATACAAAAATAGGTGTTATATATCTCTCAGAGTTTTTATATATATTATACATACCTTTTATATCAATTTTACCTATTTCTAAACTAGGAATTGTCATTTTTCCTTGAAAAACGATTTTTTTATCAGAATTTAAATTAAAATTTTTTTCATAAACATTCGAAAAATTATTTAATTTGCTTATTTTTAATAATTCTGATTCAATCATATTATTTAAAATTAAAAAATATTTAATATGGAAAATAATAATTCAAATTTAATTAAACAAAATTATGCTACAAATGAAAATGAAATGAAAGTTTATGTTACGAAATATTATAAAAAAGAAATAATAAATAACAAAACAATTATTAATAATAATTATATAATTTATGAAAAAATTGGAAAAGGAAGTTTTTGGACAGTAAAAAAAGTGAAAAGAAATTTAATTTCAAAAGAAGGAAAATTATTAGATAATAATTATTATGTTTTTAAAAAAGGAGAATTAAATAAAAAAATATTTTTATTTGATGATGATATTAATAATAATAATAAAGAAAATCGAATTGGTTTGAGAGAATTTAATTTATTAAAAAATATTTGTCATAAAAATATTTCAAGATTATTTGAATGTATTATTGATAAAAATAAAAATAAAATTGTTTTTGTTATGGAATTTTGTGATTTGGGAAGTTTAATGAAAATTAAAGAAAATGAATATGAATATAATTTAATTTTAATGAAATTTTTATATGAAAAAATATTTAAAAAAAATAAAGAAAAATTATTTGAATTTGATAATTTTTTATATGAAAATTATAAAGAATTTTTTGAATTTGTTGCATATGAAATTTTTAATCAATTAATAAACGCTTTGTTTTATTTACATATTAATAAAAAAATTGCTCATTTAGATATTAAACCAGACAATATTTTATTTAAATCTTTTGATTTAAATAAAAATGATTATATTAAATTAAGCGATTTTTCAAATTCTTTAAAATTCAATGATTTAAATGAAAAAATTAATTATTTAAATGGAACACCTGCTTTTTTACCACCTGAAACTGAAGAATTAGAAAAATTTAGTCCATTTAAATGTGATATTTTTACATTAGGTGCTTCAATTTATACATTTTTATTTAATTCTTTAGAATTCAAAAATTATAAAGAAAAAATAAAAAATATAAATAATATTAAATTAAAAAATTTATTAGAAAATTCTTTAAATTTTGACCCAGAAAAAAGATTTGATATAATTGAATTAAAAAAATTATTATAATATTTAATTAATTTGTAAATATTAAAAAAATTAAATAATTTTATTGATTATTATTTTGATTTATTAAAATATTATTCAATTTTTCTTTATAATCATCAATTTTTTCATCTATCATTTTATTATATTCGCCTATTTTATCACTTGATTGTCCTCTTTGAAGAGCTAAAATTTTAGCTAATCTTCTTTTTTCTTGTTCGTTTGTTGCTTCATTTATCATTTTATCTCTTTCTTTATTTGCTTTTTTTTCTTTTTCACAGAATTTTAAAAAATCGGACATTAATTTTTTTGTATAATCATTAACCATGAAATTAATTTTTTCTTCTGTTAATTTTTCTTTTTTATTTATAGGCGGATGTTCTTGAATTTGAATAGAACTCATTAAATTTTTATTATTAATTTGATTAGATAAATTATTATTATTATTATTATTTACATTAGATTTATTTTTAATTCGATTTGAAGATTTTGGTCTAATTTTTTTATTATTATTATTAGATTCATTATTATTATTAGTTAAAGTAGAATTTGTATTAAATGTTGATTTTCTTTGTAAATTTTTAGATTGTGCTCGTTTTAACATTTTTTCTTTATTGTATTTATTAATAGTATTTTTTTGATTTTCTTCAAATTCTTTTTGCATATTTTCTAAATGTTCATGTAAATTTTTATCATTTGGGAACATTTTTTTAATTTTATCAATATTAATTTCGCCATTATTTTTATGCATTAGAATATCAAATTGTTTTTTAATTTCTTCTTTTTTTGCTTCTTTTTCTTTAATTAATTTCGATTTTTCAAATTGTTCTTTTTCTTTTTTTCTTTTTAATTCTTGAATTCTTTCATCTTTTTCTTTTAATTCTTGTTCTAATTCTTCTCTTTTAAATTCATTTAATTGTTCCATTCTTTTTATATTTAAATCTTTTTCAGTTTTAATTAAATCATTGTTTTGTCTTATTTTTTCATAGTTATTATTTTTCATTTGTAAATAATTATTAGTTTTTTCATTATTTTCATTGATTCTTTCTAAAATTTCGTTTTGTTTCATTTGTAATAAATATTTATTTCTTTCTAAAACTTCATTTGCTGCTTTTTCTTTTTGAATTAAATGTTGTTTTTTAATTTCTGCGTTTCTTTTTTTAATTTCGTTTTGATATTTTTTTTGTTCTTCTTTTTCAGCTTGAATTTGATAATAATCGTTGATTTTTTTTTCTTGCATTAATTTATTTCTTTGTAGAATTTCATTGTGTCTTTGATCAATTAAAATTTTTTCTTTTTCTTTTTGTTTAAACATTTCTTCTTTTGCTTTTTCTTGAATTTGTCTTCGTTTTTCAATTTCTTCTTTTTTTTTTAAAATTTCGTTTTTTCTTGTTTGTAATAAAAATTCATTTTGCATTTGAGTTTCTTTGAATTTTTTTTCATGTTCTTTTTGTTTTTTTGCTTTAATTTCATTTTGTAAATTTCTTTGATGTTCAATATTAATTTTTCTATTTTGTTCTTTAATTTTCATTTCTTCTTCTTTTTTTAAAATATTATCAATTCGATTTTGTTCGATTTTCATTGTTTTTTGTTTGAATTCTTCTGCTTTTTTTTGACGTAATTTTTCTTTTTCTTTTGCTTTTTTTTGATTTTCTTTTTGTTTTAATTCATTTTCTAATTTTAATTTTTGTTCTTTTTTAAAATATTCTTCGTAAATTTTTTTTTGTTCTTGCGCTTCTTTTTCTTCTTTTAATTTTCTTTGTTTTTCTAAAAATTCTTTGTATTTTTCTTGTTCTTTTCTACGAATTTCTAATAATTGAATTTTATCTAATTCTTTTTCATTTTCGATTTGTAATTTTAAATCATTTTGCTTTTGAATAAACGCACTTCGCAATTGATTTTCAAGCATGTTTAATAATTCTTTTTTTTCTTTGTTTTTTACTCTTTCTAATTCATTTTTTGATTTTAATTTTATTTTTTCTTTTTCGTTTTTGAAATTGCTTGTGTTTGTTGATTTGTTTTCATTTTGAATTAAATTATTTTTTGTTTCTTCTTGTTTTATTAAATCTCTTCTTTCGCGTATTAATTTTGATAATGTAATTTCTCTTATTCCTTGATCGTGATAAAAATGAGATTTTTGAATTTCTAAATTCAAAGGAATAATTTCTGGATGCATGTTTCGATATTCGAAAAAATTGTAGTAGTATAAATCGTCCATTTCTATTCCATGAGAACGACAGATGTAAATTGAACGAGGACTGTCGATTATCATGTTGTGATTTTTGTAGTCCATGTTTTCTAAATTTATTGAATCGAAATAATTATTATTATTATTATTATTATTGTTGTTATTGTTGTTATTATTATTGTTATTATTAGTGTTTTTGAATAATGAATTGTTATTTTGAATGTTTTGATTTGAATTTGGTAATTGAGATTGATTTGAATAATTGTTTATAAAATTATAATCTGAGTTCATTTAAATAATTTATTTATAATTTATTAAAATTAATTTTTCAATAATTTTTCAATTAAAAAATATGAATTTAATTATAAAAATAAATTTTTATGTTTTTAATTAATCATTTTTTGTATTAAAAAAATTGAAAAAAAATTTATTTTATATTATAAAAGAAAATTATTATTTATTAAATAAAATTAATTATTATTTAATTTTTATTAAAATTTTTACTTAGTTTTTTAATGAAAATTTTCAACGAAAAAAAAAAAATAAAATATTTAACATTTTTTTTAATATTTTTATGTATAATTTTAAATTTCGAATTAATTTTAAATAATTTAAACAACCCTGAATTAAAAATTTACGATTTATCATATTTAATAACATCAGAATCAACATTAAAAATAACTAACACAACAAATTTAAAATTATTTTTATCAAAAAAAAACCCAAAAAAATTTTTTTTCTTCAAAATATTTTTATTTTCATTTCTTATAATTTTCATTTCATTAATAACATATTTAATAAAAAAAATAAATTTCGACAATAGCGAATACAACAAAAAAATAAACAACATTTTCATTCACAAAAATGGTGAAACAGATGAACTTATTTTAATACAAAACATTAAATAAAATAATAATTATTATTTATTTAATTTAATATTAAAAATCATTTTAAAATATAAAAAAATTAATTCATTTTTTAATATGGATTCTGAAATTTTACCTTTAATTGACTTTTCAAAAGTATTCAAAAAAAAGAAAATAATCGCTTCTTCAGATGATTTAGGCAGTTTAAATTTAAACAAAAAAAAGAAAAAAAACAAAGAAATTTCAGAAAATAAAATTGAAGAAGAAGAAAAAAAAGATTCTAAAATTATAGAAAATAATGAAGAATACACATATGAATTTTTAATAGATAGAATAGCTAAAATGTTAGATCAACATAATCAAGGTTCAGATTTAAATAAAAATAATTTAAAAATTTCCGTTCCTGAAATTATTACAATCGGTAAAACAAAATCAGCTTGGGTGAATTTCGATAAATTTGTTAATGCTTTAAATAGACCACGCGATCATTTGTTAAATTATGTTTTGGGCGAACTTGGTGTTCAAGGAACAATTGGAGGAGAAAATCAAATTATTATTAAAATGAAAGTTAATAAAAAAGATATTGAAAATGTTCTTAGAAAATATATTCATGATTATGTTCAATGTTCCAATTGCAAATCATTTAGAACGGTCATTAGAAAAGATCCTTCGACCAGATTGCAAAAAATCTATTGCGAAAGCTGCTTTGCCGAAAAAACTATTCAACATCTTTATAAAAGTGTTAGAGCTGGAAAATAATTTTAAATATTAATTTATGTTAATATTAAATAATTATTATATATAAAATATTTTTTTTTTATTTATAATAAAAATTAATTGTTTTCGTTTTTATTATTATTATTATTATTAGAATTTGTTTTATTTTTATCAAAATTTAATTGATTTAATAAATTTTGAATTAAAATATTTTGTTTTAAAATTATGTTATTTTTTTCGTTTATTTCATTTTGTTTATTTATTAAATGTTTTTGTAAAAATTCAAATGAATTAATATTATTTTTAATATTATTAATTAATTTTTCATTTAGATTTTTAATATTATTAATATTATTTTCATTTTTATGATCTGCATAAAAAACTTTTAAATTTAACATTTCAATTTCTTTTTTTTGTTTTTTATATTTTGAATTTAAAATAGAAAATTTCTTTTTTAAATTAAAATAATCTTTTCTATAATTATTTGATCTTTTAATAATAAAACTTGAATTTTGAGTTTTAATTTTATTTTTTAAATTTTCTTTTAATAAAGAAAAATTTGTAACTTTTTCAGGATAATAAAAATTTGTATAAGAAAAAGTTGAAGTTGTAATTAAATTTTTTTGATAATTATTATTATTATTATTTTGAAAATTTGAATTTGTGTTTTGATTTGTTGATTCAATTTTTAATGTTTTTAAAGTATCTAAATCTTTTAATAAAGATTTATCAATTTCTTCTTTATTTTTATTATTATTATTATTAATAATATTTTCTTTGAATTTAAATGAATTTTCTAAATTATTTTCTTCATAATAATTTTGAGATTCTTCTAAATCAGGAATTTGTGAATTATATTTTAATTTATCAAATATTTTAGAATCTATTGTATTTTTTTCTTGTAAATTATTTAATTTTTTATTATTTAAAATATTTTTAAATGTTTCGAATATTACATAATTTCCATTATCAAAATTATTATTATTATTATTATCATTAAAATCTAAATTTAAAATATTATTATTATTATTATTATTATTTTTATTCATAATTAAATTACTTAAATTATGTTTATTATTTTGTTTAATTTGATTGAAATAATTATTAATTTGTTGTTTATTTGATAATTTAGATTCATTAATTTTTGAATTATTAATTTCTTTATTTTTATTATTATTTTTATTATTTAAAATATTTTTATATGTTTTTAATTCTTGTTTAATAGAATCTTTTAAATTTTGAATAGAATCATTCATTAAAAATTAATTAATTTAAATATTAAAAATAATATTAAAACACAAAAAAAATTAATTTTTATTTATAATTTTTCTTTGTTTTTAATTATTTAATATTATTTTTTTCTTTGAATTTCGTTATTAAATAATTTCTAATTTTTTTATCATTAATAATTTCATTGTAATAATTTTTAATAAAATTTTCTAAATTTAAATTTTCATTTTCTTCATTTTTTAATAAAAATTCATTAATGTAATTTTCAAAATTTTCTTCTGAAAAAGATTCATTTGAAATTTGTTCAAAAGTTTCTTTTTCATTTACTAAATTTTTTACTTGATTTTTTGCTGCAATTGAAATTAAATAAAAATAACATTTTAAAATTTCAATTAAAATATTTTTATTAATTAAATTTTCATTTAATAATTTCATTTCATTTAAATATTTTTTAAAATTTTCTAAAAAATTTTCTAAATTAATTTCACTTAAAAAAAATAATGATAAAATTAAATAATTTTCTTTATTTTTTTCTTGAAAAAATTTTATTGATTCTTGCCAAAAATTTAATTTAATTTCTTTATTTTCATCGTTTGTTATTAAAATATTTTCTATTATTATTAACCATTTTTTTTCATTTAAATTTTTTTTTAAATTCGAACCTTTTTTTGCTTTAATTATTGTATAAAAATCTGATGATGATTTTTTTCTTTCTATTAATTCTTCATAAAATTTATCATATAATTGCATTTCATTTGCTGCTTTTATACAATTGCATGCGTTTAATGAAGAAACATAATTTCCCATTAAAATAAAAATTTTTAATTATTTTTTTTAATTTTTTTATTTTTTTTTTTAAATTTTATTATTAAAAAATTATAATTTTTATTTTCAATTATTTTATTAAAATTTTATAAATTTTTTATTATGGATAAAAAAACAAATAAAATAGAAAATAAAAAACCTCCAAAAATAAAAATAAACCAAAACGAAAAAATAAATAATTCAAATTTAAACATTTCATCAGATCAAAATAAAACATCAAATTCAAACATTTTTTCATCAAACGAAAACGAATTTCCTTTTATTCAAAATCACACCGAACATTCAAAAACAATAGAAAAAAATTCAAAAAGTTTGCCCAAAATCATAACAAAAAATTTAAATCCAAACAACGAAAATGAATTATCAATAATAAACAAATTATCAAATGTTCCTTTGACTGAAAGAGACATTTCAAACATTAATAATTCATTAACAAAATCTTTAAATTTAATAAAATCTCAAATAATAAACAACGAAATTTTAATAAATTCAAATAAAAACATTAAAAAAAAAATTTTAAGTCAAAATCAAATAAATCGCTATCATAATGTAAAAAAATTATACGATAAAAAAATGAAATTAATATTAAAAAAAAGTAAATTATTCGATAATTTAAATTTATTTGAATATTCTTATTCAAATTCTATTGAAAAAAATGATAAATCAAATGTTTTAATATTTGAAAATAAAATAAAAGAATCAAAAAAAGAAATTAATTTAATTGAAGATGAAATTAAAAGTTTGGATCTTCAAATTAAATACGAAATTGATGATGAAAAAAAAGAAAATAAAAAAAATTTAAATAAAAATTTAATTTATGAAAATTATGATAAAAATGAATTTAATAAAAAAATTAAAAAATGGATTGATGAAAATTCAAAATTAATTCAAAAACAAAAATTATATGAAAAAATTTTAGAATCAAATGAAAAAAAAGAAGAATTAAAAGAAAAAGAAATTCAAAAATTAAACATTGAAAATTATCAAAATAATTTAAAAAATATTAAAAAAACACAAAAAGAATTAAATGAAAAAATTCATAATATTTCATTAAATAAACAAAAATTTAATTTTAATATTAAAGAACACATTCCAAAAAATGAAAAATATTTTTATAAATCATCAGAAAAAAATTATTTAAATAAAGAAAAAAAAATTTTTAATCAAATTTTAAATGAACAAAAATTAAAAATGAAACAAATCACAAACGAAGAAATTTCAAAATTTCAAGAAAAAATTAATGATAAAATTAATAATTCTTTAATAAAATCAAAAAAAAAATTTCAAGCATTAAAAATTTTTTGGAAAGAAAATGAAAAAAATTTGCCTTTTAATAATGAATTTTTTTTAGATGAAAATAATAATAATTTAAATGAAAAAAAAGATTGGATCAAAAATTTTAATAATAATAATAATAATTCAACAAAAAATGAATTAATTTCAAATAAAATTCAATTTTCAAAAGAAATTCAACAACCAAAAATTAATCAAAAATTAAAACAAAAACGAATTGAAAATTTGCCTAAAAAACTTGATTTTAATAGTATTAAAAAATTACAAAATGAAAATAAACAAAATGAATTAAATAAAAATATTAAAATTAATAATAATAATTTAAAATGGAATTTAAAATTAAATAATGAAATTAATATTAATGAAATTAAATTTGAACAACAAAAACAAAAAAAAACTTATTTTAATAATTTAATTTTAAATAATAAAAATTTTAAAACTGTTGATGAAGATTATCAACAAAATAATAATAATAAAAAAAAAATAATTAATTCTAATAAAAATTTTAATACTGAGCCAACTTTTGAAGAAAAATTTAATAAAATTAAAATTTCTAATGAAAATATTAATAAAAAAATTAAAGAAAAAAGTTTGTTATTAAAATATTCTAATAATAAACAATCAACTTTTGATGAAATTAGTAAATTAATGATAAATGATATTAAAAATAATTTATCATTAATATAAAAAAAAAATATTATTTTTAATTATTGGGAAATTTATATTAATATTAATAATAATATTTTTATAAAAATTTGTAATTTATTATTAATTTAAATGTGATTTGATTTTTTCACTTAAATTTTGAACAGCTTCTTGAATATTAATTGTATTTCTTCCTTCATGTTTTAAAAATTCAATAATATCATTTATTTCATTTTCAGGAACATTTGGTAAATTTTCTTTAAATTCTTCTCTAAATTGCTCAACGTCAATTTCATGTCTTTTTTCTGTATCAAATAAATTCAATGCTTCAAATAATTCATCTTCTGGTTTAGATTCACTTATTTTTTTAATTATAATTTCTAATATGTCATTAAAATATATTTTATCTTCTTGTTCTTGATCATATTTTTCTATGTATTCGTTTTTTTCTTCATCTGTTGCATGAATTCCTAAACTTCTTAAAACTGTTCCTAATTCTTTTGTTTCTATAAAACCCTTTCCTTCAGGGTCAAATAATGAAAAAGCTTCTCGAAATTCTTCTATTTGTTCTTCACTTAATTCTTCCATTTATTATTATTATAATTAAATTACAATTATTATTATTATCATTATTAAAATATTTTTTCTTATATATTATTTATTTATATTTATATTATAAATTTATAAAAAATATATTAATTTTTTTTATTCAAATTTTTATATTGATTTGCACATTTTTCGCTACAAAACCATTTTCCTTTGGGTAAATTTCTAAGTCCAACACAATGAAAATGGAACCATTCTCTTTTACATTTTGGGTTATCACATTTTATCATATTTCCATAAGAAACATAATTACAAAAACAATAAATAGGTTCTTTTGGTCCTATTTTTCTATCAATTTCTGTATAAGTAATATCTTCTAAATTAGAATTTGTTTCATTTATTAAATTATTATTAATAAAAAATTTATTTTCATCTGAATTTTTTTTAATTTTTCCTCTTTTTCCGATTTTTTTAATATTTTTTCCTTTTTTTATTATTTTTTTATTTTTATCTAAAACTTTTTCAATTATTTTATTATTATAATTTAATTTTACTGTTGAATGACCAAAAGCGCTTTTTGTTTTTTTGCTTTTTGATTTTTTTTTTGAATAATTAGAAAAACTTAATAATTCATCAACGTTTTTATCAAATAAATAATTTTGATATGAATATTTATTTGCTGTATTAATGTCTTGTTCTAATTCTAATCTTTCAATTATTGAATTTACTTTTTTTAATTCATTTTCTAATAAAAAATAAGAATCATTTGCGAGATTCATTCGATTTTCTGAATTTTCAATGCAATTTTTATTTTCTTTTTCAATGTTTTTTAAAAGCTGCGATTGCTTTTCTTTTGATTCTGAAAAAAATTTTTCGCGGAGAATTTTTAGTTTAGAATGAGATTCTATAATTAATTTTAAATATATTTAATTTTACCTTTGTATGATTGCTCGTATTCTTTTAATTTTTTTAAATTTTCGTTTATTGTTTTTGATAGTTGTGTTGATGAATCGAAATTCATAATAAATAATAATTATTTAATTTTAAAATTAAAATTTTCTAAAAACATTATTTAATAAATTTATAAAAATATTATAAAAAATTGGGGATTGGGGATTGGGGATTGGGGATTGGGGATTGGGGATTGGG
>JAEEGK010014359.1_pt1 | contig 17704 bp, 17 predicted proteins | sample 8958771 | NCBI WGS metagenome assembly JAEEGK01 (sample SAMN16246547, study PRJNA631951) | gut metagenome | biome: gut microbiome; feature: rumen; material: SC-attached | host: Bos | place: Iran: Karaj | collected 2018-10
GAGGCTGTGAAAGAGGTGGTGATGATGGCACAGACGATGGCCTCGTACAGTGTGGGATTCGTAGGCAGCAAGGGGCTGATACATGCTGATGAGAAGTTCAAGTTGCAAGATGACACGCTGGAGATGCCTCACTATACCAAGAAACTGATGTATCTGCATGGCTCGGCCTCCGCTGGTTATAGCCGTACGTCAATGGGCATTCTGAAGTATCTGCCTGAGGACTGGCAACTGTTGACGCCAGACTGCCCTGTGGATGCTGAGGACTGTCTGAAGATGCTGAAGGAACTCTGTGAAAAGGAGAAACCAGACCTGATTATCGGCAGTAGTCAGGGTGGCTACTATGCCCAAATGCTCAAGGGCTATAAGCGCATCTGTGTGAATCCTGCCCTTGAGATGTCGAAGGATGTGGATGTGAAAGTGGGTAATCATACCTTCCTTGTCAACCGTCAGGATGGTATACAGAAGTATGTGATTACTCCTGCGATGCAGGATGGCTATCGCAGACTCGAGGCTCACCAGTTTGAAGGTATTACAGACTTCGACCGTGAGAACTGCTATGGGCTCTTCGGCGACGAGGATACTGACTGGGGTTACTGCAAGGCCATCTTCGCTGAACATTATCCCCACATCCACACCTTCCCTGGTGGACATAAGATGGAGTATGATGAGATAGAACAGTATCTCATGCCACTGGTAAAAGAACTTATCAACAAATAGGCTTATGATTGAGATGATAAAATGTCCTCAGCCGGTAGCTGAGAAGACCCAGTGGACGGTGTTTCTTGCTGGGCCAATGAATGGTGCGCCCTCCTGGCAAGCGCAGGCACCCAAGGTGGCCAAGAAGGTGGGCATTGAGAATTTGACGTTACTGAATCCTCGCAAAACGGAGCGGTTTGTCACTCATACTTATCAGGTAAACTGGGAGACGTTCGGCCTGCGTATGTGCGATGTCATTCTGTTTTGGATTCCCCCTCAGGCCCGTGAGATGAAGCCGCACAGAATCTATGCCATAACCACCCGACTGGAAATGGCAGAGAATCTTGCTCGAGGACATAAGGTAATCATTGGCGTGGACCCCGCATGTGATGACTTGGCGGGTATTCACCATTTGAAGCGGATGGCAAAATATTATGGGGTGAAGGAGATCCACTCTACTTTGGAGGACTGCATGATGGAACTAAAGGCGTGGATGGAACGTCCGCGAAAAGAGGAAGAACGAGTGCACCATATTTCTGGTCCGGAGTTTGATCCCTTGCCGAAATTGAGCCGTGTCATCCAGCCCAACACCAACCGCAATCAGACTCTGATGGAGCATTGGAATCAGACTGTGGCTCCTGAAGATACTGTGTATGTGGATGGCACGTTTGGAGCAGAGGAGTGGAAGCCTTTCCTAAATGGAAAGATTATCACCAAATGATTTGTTCGTTGTAAGGAACCACTCTTGTGACGGGCTTGATCTCGCCTTTCTGATCAAGGGAGAAGGCGGCACGGCAGTCGAGGCATGCAAACTCGGCAGTGATGACGGGACCGTCATACTGTTGGGTATGACCAAAAATCTGATAAGTGCCAGGCAGCGGATTTGAGGCAAGTATCTCGTCGACATCAGCCCAGACAATGCTGCCAGTGGGGCAATTGCCGCAACGGATGCTGCCGACTTGCGCCAATGTCTCAATTCCCTCATCGGTGAGGAGGAGACGATTTAAGTGTCTCTCGTCTGGTACTCGGATGAGTCCTATATTCCTGTTAAGCCAGCTCTGATTGATGCCGGCATGAGAGAAGAGATAGTGCTTCCCGTCGAGGTCGGTTTCCCACACAAGCTGAAAGAGGTTTTTCTTCTCTTGGAACAGTCGCTGAAGGGTGATTGCTGCCTTGTGACTATATCTTGAGCTTTGCGCTAATTCGCAGTAATGCTCAGAATAGTAATGTAGGTCGTGATTACCCAACAGCAAGATGACCTTGTCAGGGTACTGCTCCTTCAAGGCAATGATTTCATTGAAGTTGTTAAGTGCCATGCTCACTGTGATGCCCTCCCTTTCATAGGGATCAACATAGTCACCAAGGAAGATGACTTTCCCGTACTCGCCCGAGTCTATTGCCACTTTCCAGAAGGTACGACCATGGATGTCTGGGATAATCAGTATGCTCTTGTTCATTGTCAATAATATGTTTTATCCTAAATGTTTACGAAGAATTATTGAATTGTTACTTTGACGCATCTTGTCGAGTCCACGCTCACGAATCTGCCGAACACGCTCGCGTGTAAGCCCCATGTCTTGACCGATATCGTCGAGTGCTCTCTCCTGACAGCCAATGCCGAAGCTCTGGGTGACGATGGTCTTCTCCTTGTCGCTAAGAACAGAGCACATCAGTTGTATCAGGTCGGCACACATGGAGTCGTGGTTGACCTTCCGGTCAGTGGCAAAATCAGACGAAGAGGACAGCATGTCGGCCATCACCGTGTCTTCACCATCTTTGATGGGAGCATCGATGCTGGTAACATGTGGCTCTGCGAGGATGGCCTTTTCTATCTTGTCAATCTCCATTGATATGATGTCGCTCAACTCCTCTGCTGATGGATGGCGCTGATGTTTCTGCAGGTATTCATTTGTGGCATTCTTGATCTTGCTGCTGAGGGCAACCTGGTTCAGAGGCCTGCGCACAATATTGCTGTACTCGGAAATGGCCTGAAGGATGCTTTGGCGGATCCACCAGATAGCATAGGAGATGAACTTGAAGCCACGTGTCTCGTCGAACTTTTCAGCTGCAGTGATGAGCCCGACGTTACCTTCGTTGATGAGGTCGGCGAGAGAGATTCCTTTGTTCTGGTATTGCTTGGCCACAGACACGACGAAGCGCAGGTTGGCAGTGACGAGCTTGTCTTTTGCATTCTTTCCCATCTTTCCTCCTTTTCTGATAGTCTGGGCTAATTCTACCTCCTGTTCTGCCGTGATCTGGGGTATGTGGTTGATTTCTGCGAGATACTTGTCGAGCGATTCATCTGAACGATCAGTTATGCTTTGGCTTATCTTAATTTGTCTCATGGATATAATATAGTCTTAATGCTGAAATTATTCAATTTGAGCACAAATATATTAAATCCTTTTGAAGCAGTACTCCATTTTATATCTTAGAATGAGGAATGGGGCTTTTAGGAGTTGGGAAAAGCGGTAATCTTCTGGTAAGCAAGGCGGATGATAGAGGTGGGGGCAGAAGAGCGGTGAGCCTCGTCGACACGCTGTAGGTAGATGATGCCGCAGTAGGTGAAACCGTGCTTCAGGATGTTGTGCTGCATGATGGTGTTGTCGCGATGGGTGTCGATGCGGATGTTAGGTTCGCGAGAGAAACAGTAGTCCATGATGCTGCTGAAGATGCCGTGTACATGCGGATAGCTTGCCATGCGATGAATGACGTGATAGGGCAGGGCATCGTCGAGCCATTTGCCGTCGTAAATGGTGCTATAGGTGGGCTCGGGCGACGGGAGGAAAGCGAAGTAGGCCACTACTTGGCCGTCGTCTATGACGACGAATGCACCATTGGTGTTGATGTCGGACGTGATGACGGCTTCAGACGGGTAGTCGCCAGCCCACTGCTCGTGGTTGCCTGATGCCCGCATTATGGTCTTGGCAGCCCGGATGACTTCCATGATGGCCGGCATGTCGGAGGGATGGGCCTTACGGATGGTTCTAGTTGAAGTGTGCTTCATCATTTGCTGTCGGATGTGAACTGTTTGTGCTGCAAAATTAGTTAATTCTGATGAATTACGGTGATAATTGAGCCTTTTTATGGCATAATTTCAGATTTCTTTTCTTTGATTCGACATTTTTTCGTACTTTTGTAGGCGAAAACAGAAAAGACAGTAGTTTATGAGACTAACATTACGATATTTCCTTCTGTCGGCCATGATGGTGATGGCCGTCGGAAGTGCCTCTGCACAGTCGGTGCAGACATATAAGGTGAAGAAGGGTGAGACGATCTATGGTATTGCCCGTGCCAACGGCCTTACGGAGGAGCAGCTCAGACGGGCTAACCCCGGCATGGAGAGCCCTGATTATGTGCTGAAAAAGGGAACAAAAATCATTATTCCTTCGGCAGAGGCTGTTGCTGCGACGGAGGCGGCGGCCGCTGCCGATGATGTGCGCGAGAGGCAGATACGCATGGGCGTGATGCTGCCTTTGCACGACCTGAATGGTGACGGAAGACGGATGGTGGAGTACTACCGAGGCTTGTTGATGGCCTGCGACAGTCTGAAGCATGAGGGCATTTCGGTGGACGTGTTCGCTTGGAACACGCCCGACAACAGCGATATTTCAAGTGTGCTGGCCAAGGCTGAATCGTCGCGATGTGACATCATTTTCGGTCCGCTCTACTCCAAGCAGATGGATCAGCTGTCGGCCTTCTGCCAGCAGCATGGTACAATGCTAGTCATTCCGTTCTCGATCAATGCTCCTCAGTTGGCTACGAACCGTCATATCTTCCAAGTGTATCAGGACCCTGAAGCACAGGCTGAGAGCACTGCCCGGAGGCTGGTGGAGTGGTTCAAGGACAGCCATCCCGTCATTGTGGATTGTGACGATCCGAACAGCACCAAGGGAGGCTTTACTGCTGCGTTGCGCAAGGAGCTGGAGGGTAGGAACATTGGCTACAGCCTGACGAGCATGAAATCTGCAAATGCTTCGTTTGCAAGTGCTTTCAGCCTGCAGCGTCACAACATTGTGGTGCTCAACTCTGCACGTACGAGTGACCTCGACGTTATCTTCATCAAACTGAAGGATCTGATGGCCTCCAACAGTAGTATTAAGCTGTCGCTGGTTGGCTATCCCGAATGGCTGGCGTTGGAGGAAACTCAGCAGGCCAACTTCCACAAATACGACATGCATGTGCCTGCGCCTTATTTCGCCGGTCTGTCGCCCCAACAGTCGAACCAGCTTGCCGCGAAATATCGTGCCAACTTCTATCAGGGCATGAGCTCGTTCTATCCCCCATTGGCACTAACAGGCTTCGACCATGCGTTGTTCTTCCTGCGCGGACTGCATAAATACGGTGCTACGTTCGACGGTGCTGAAGGACGCTTCGGCTATAAGCCGGTGCAGGCCCCGCTGAAGTTTGAGCGTGTGAGCAATGACGGCGGATACCAGAACCGCACATTCATGTTTGTACACTACAGGACCGATGGCAAGATTGACACCATTACTTACTAAAGGCTTGCTTTTGCTGGCATTGGTTGTGCTGATGCCCTCTGACGTGTTGGCCCAGGTGGGTGAGCACAGGAACGAGTTGTCCGTAGGTGTGAATGGAGGCTACGTGATGAGCAACGTGGGCTACGTGAACAAGATTCCCCAGTCGCTCCATAAGGGTTTGACGGGCGGCCTGAGTTTCCGATATACTTCAGAGAAATACTTCAACAGCATCTGTGCCGTAGTGGCTGAGGTGAACTTTGCCCAAATAGGATGGAAAGAAAATATCCTTGACGAGAATGATGAGCCAGTGATCAACGCTGAGACCGAGCTAGCCGAGGAATACCAGCGCGACATGACCTACATCCAGATACCTGTCTTCGCACGACTGGGATGGGGTCGTGAGCGCAGGGGGCTGCAGGCTTTCTTCCAGGTTGGTCCGCAGATAGGATTCTTCAAGAGCGAGAAGAGCGTGGCCAACTTTGACTACTCTCATTGGAGTCACTATAACCTTGTGGACCGTGTGTCGGTGGTCTCGAGCGACTATATAGACCAACAGGGACGACAGATAGGTTCGAACGTCTACAACATGCCTGTGGAGAACAAGATTGACTACGGAATCGCTGCTGCCCTGGGCATCGAGTTCTCGCAGCCGAAGCTAGGGCATTTCCTACTGGAAGGACGCTACTACTACGGCCTGGGCGACATCTACGGCAACTCGAAGCGTGACTACTTCAGCCGTTCGAACTTCTCGAACATCATCGTCAAGCTGTCGTACTTCTTTGACATTACAAAAACCAAAAACCCTAAAATTCGTTAACTATGTTTGAAGGACAACCCAAAGGACTGTTCGCGTTGGCACTGGCCAACACAGGTGAGCGATTCGGCTACTACACTATGATAGCCGTCTTCGCATTGTTTTTGAGAGCTAACTATGGTCTGACGCCAGGTATGGCAGGCACCATCTACAGCTCGTTTCTCATGCTGGTCTACTTCTTCCCGCTGATTGGCGGTATCCTGGCTGATAAGTTCGGCTTTGGCAAGATGGTGACCACAGGTATTATCATCATGTTTGCAGGTTATCTGCTGCTGTCGATTCCCCTTGGTGGTGACCAGACGGCCCTCATCGTCATGCTGGGAGCACTGCTGCTCATCGGCTTCGGTACGGGTCTGTTCAAGGGCAACCTGCAGGTGATGGTCGGTAATCTCTACGACGACCCCAAGTATGCTGACAAGCGCGATGCGGGATTTTCGATTTTCTACATGGCCATTAACATCGGTGCGCTCTTTGCTCCTACTGCAGCCATCAAGATTTCCGACTATGCCTACAATGCGCTGGGCTACACGGCTCCGGGCGAGGCTTATCACTTTGCCTTTGCTGTCGCCTGTGCATCGCTCATCCTGTCGATAGCCATCTACTACTTCTTCCGCAGCACCTTCCGCCATACTGAGGGAGGCAAGAAAAAGGCCGACAAGGCTCAGGCACTGGCCAATGAGCCTGAGCTGACGCGAGAGGAGACTAAGCAGCGCATCGTGGCCCTCTGTCTGGTGTTTGCTGTGGTCATCTTCTTCTGGATGGCCTTCCACCAGAACGGCCTGTCGCTGACCTACTTTGCCGATGAGTTCACGGCACGCTCGTCAGAGGGAGTCGAGAGCATGGCCTTCGACGTATGGAACCTGGTGCTCATCATCTTCATTGTCTATGCAGCCTTCTCGCTGTTCCAGAGCAAGACTGCTAAGGCTAAGGGCATCTCGGCTGCCGTCATCGTCGTGGCACTGGCACTGCTCGTATGGAAGTACTACCGTCTGACGGGTGAGGTGAGCATCTCTGCTCCTATCTTCCAGCAGTTCAACCCCTTCTATGTAGTAGCTCTGACACCTGTGTCGATGGCTATCTTCGGATCGCTGGCCGCTAAGGGCAAGGAGCCGAAGGCACCACGTAAGATTGCCTATGGTATGATCGTGGCCGCCATCGCCTATGCCGTGATGATGATCTTCTCGTTTGGTCTGCCCATGCCGCAGACGGAGATGGATGTCGATGGTAATCCTGTGGGCATGCACGTGGCTGATGTTACACCCAACCTGCTCATTGGCGTCTACCTCATCCTCACCTTTGGTGAGCTGTTGCTTTCGCCTATGGGTATCAGCTTCGTGTCGAAGGTTGCTCCTCCCAAGTATAAGGGTATGATGATGGGCGGCTGGTTTGTGGCTACTGCCATTGGCAACCAGCTCGTGGTCATCGGCGGACTGCTGTGGGGTGCCGTTCCCCTCTGGGTATGCTGGAGCGTGTTCCTGGCAGTATGTCTGGTAGCCGCTATCTTCATGTTTGTCATGATGAAGCGTCTGGAGAAGGTTTGCTAGGCAGCTTTTCCCTCAATGAGAAATGATAAATGAGAAGTGATAAATCAATGAGCACGTTTGGACTCAGAGCCTTTTCATTTATCATTTCTCATTTATCTATTTTCTTCTCGCATTTTTTATTTTTCATCTTTCTTTTTTCATTTAGCTCTGCAAGGGCACAGGTATTCGTAGAGCTGAACTGCGAAAACCTCTTCGATATAGAGCATGACGAAGGAAAGAACGACCAGGAGTTTATGCCCGATGGGAGTCGTCGATGGACTCGCACACGCTACTGGAATAAGCTAAATGGGGTGGGACAGGTCATTCTGTCGTGTTCCGATCAGTTGCCCGACCTTGTCGCTTTGGTAGAGGTTGAAAATGATTCGGTCCTCCATGATTTGACTAAGAGATCGCTGCTGCGAGGAGCAGGGTATGAATACCTGATGACCCAGTCGCCTGACTTGAGAGGAATTGATGTCGCCCTGCTTTATCAGCCTTTGCGATTCAGGCCCTTATGCTATGACTACCTGGAAGTGCCACCGCTGAAGGATATGCGCTCTACGCGCGACATCTTATATATAAAAGGAGAGACACCTCGAGCCGATACACTCCATCTCTTCGTCCTGCATGCTCCCAGCCGCTATGGCGGTGAACTGCAGACACGGCCCCATCGGCGTCAGGTCATGAATGTCGTGCTGAACGCCATTGACTCGCTGAAGGGCGAGAACATCATTGTAGCAGGCGACTTCAATGACTATTCCGACAGTCCTTCGCTGCGACAGCTGAGCGGCAGTGGTCTGATCAACGTCACGGAGGGAGCTAAGGGTGCCAACGGCAGGGCTCAAGGTACCTATCGCTATCAGGGCGAGTGGCATTCCATCGACCATGTGCTCGTCAGTCAGCCGCTGTTTGAGCATGTGGACAGCGTCTACATCAACGATGCTCCTTTTCTGTTGGAGGAAGAGACGACCTATGGTGGCTGGAAGCCTCGACGCACCTATAACGGCTATAGCTACCAGCGCGGCTATAGCGACCACCTGCCTCTGGTGGTCAAATTCTCATTGTTCTGATAGGCCTAGGGGAAGCAAGCCATACTCCGACAGCCTCTTTGGTCAACTATCGCAGCCTTCTTGTATAGCTCCGACAGCCTTCTTGTATAGCTCCGACAGCCTCCTTGTATAACAAGGAAGCCGCAGAAGCAGATCAAGAAGGCCGTCGTTCTATATCAGCAGTCCTATCGTTACCAGCAGGCCATACACGAAGATGTTGCGAGCAGTCTCGCCCAGGCATCTGTTCAGCTCTCGGCCTGCCCAGATACGTTTCATTTTCGTATAGGTGAGGAAATGAAGGAGCAAGTAGAGCAGGGGAAGGATGAAGGCAAACGGATGGCCATTCACCATGAAGACAATGCCCATGCAGCAGGCGATAATGCCTACGCCGAGATATAGAAGTATGGATGCCTTCGGGCCTATCCCGACCACTAGTGTGCGCTTGCCAGCCTGACGGTCAGTGTCGCGATCGCGGAAATTATTGACCAGCAGCAGGGCATCGATCACCAGTCCGCAGGCAAGCGATGCAGTCAGCACCTGTGGAGTGATGGTGTGCAGCTGAATATAGTAGGTGATACAAACAGGCACCAGACCAAAGAATACCAATACGAGCAGGTCGCCTAGCCCCATATAAGAAAGATGAGTCGTATAGAGGAAGCAGAAGACCACGCATACTGCTCCCACAAGGACCATCTCTATTCCGCCATAGCTGATGAGCGGCAGCCCCACTTGGCAGGCCAATACGGTGGTGATGGCGATGGCGAGCTTCATACGGCCTATGCTGACCCATCCCTGTGTGCAGGCTCGTTCAGGGCCAAGACGAGTTGTGCGGTCGTCAGTTCCCTTGACGAAATCGAAGTAATCGTTGATGAAGTTAGCATCGATCTGCATGATGAAGGCGAAGAGCAGGCATAGCACAGCTGCTGTCCAGTTGAAGTGTGCGACAGGAGAACCGTTGTCCAATTGAGCATTCGTCACATTATCCAATGAATGAATGTCGGTCCAGGCTAGTGCCAGCGCAATCATGACGGGCACTGCGGCACCTGTCAGCGTTTTGGGTCTGGCGGCGAGAATCCATGCCTTGAAAGAGTCTTTCTTGATGTCCATTCTGTATTTTTTTTGCTTTTTGCTTGCAAAAGTAAATAATTATTGTTACATTTGCAAACTTTCAATACAAAAGTTATGCCGAAGAACAGTCCTAGCCTTGATTTGATGGAGTTTATCGAGACTCAGATCCTCCCACAGTATGCCTCGTTTGACAAGGCTCACAACCTGGAACATGTCACGCGAGTGATACGCCGCTCGATGGAACTGGCCGACCGTACGGGAGCCGATATGAACATGGTCTATACCATTGCCGCCTATCACGATGTGGGTATGTCGGGTCCTCGAGCCATACACCATCTCACGGGCGGAAAGATCCTGGCACAGGATGCCCGTCTGAAGCGATGGTTCAGTGCCGAGCAGATCAAGATGATGAAGGAGGCAATAGAAGATCATCGAGCATCGGCTTCGCGTTCTCCTCGCAGTCTGTATGGTAAGATCGTGGCTGAGGCCGATCGAGACATCGTGCCTGAACAAGTGTTTCGTCGAACGGTGCAGTATGGTCTGAGCCATTATCCTCAGCTCGACAGGGAGCATCATTGGCAACGTTTCCGCCAGCATATGGACGAGAAATACTCGTCGCACGGCTATATCCGTCTGTGGATTCCTGGCTCTCCCAATGAGCAGAAACTGAACGAGTTGCGCAACATCATAGCCAATCCGACAGCTCTTCGTCAGCAGTTTGAGCGCTATTTCGACGAAGAGACGGCTCAGAAGGACGACTGACTAGCGGATAGGGAGATTACTTGTTGTATTTGTCCCAGGCACCTTGCACGGCATCGTGAATCTCTGGATCGTACTGACCTACAAAGAAATAGTAGGCCACTGCGAGCAGTATCAGCAGCACCACAATGATAATGGAGCGCATGAGGCAGGTGACGACATGCTTGACCAACAAGACAGCCACGATGACGGCTATGACGGCGAAGATATAAAAACCAGCGTTACTCATCAGCGGAATAATTGTTTAAATGATGTGGGGATGGGAGTCTCGAACTCCATAGGTTCACCCGTGACGGGATGGGTGAAGCAGAGCAGCCAGGCATGCAGGCAGAGCCTATGAATAGGGTCGTCGCCGTTGCCATACTTGCTGTCGCCGCAGACGGGATGGCCCATATCGGCAGCATGCACGCGAATCTGGTTCTTGCGTCCAGTCTCCAGCTGAAACTCGACCAGCGAATGCTCAGTTGTGCTGCTGAGCACATGGAAATGACTGATGGCCAACTTGCCGCCATTGTCGAAGGGCGAGGAGTAGGTGACGTAGGCCTTGTTGTCCTTCAGCCAGTTTTGTATGGTGCCTTCGTCCTGCTCCATCTCGCCGCTGAGGATGGCTACGTAGCGGCGGTCATATACAATCTGATGCCAGTTGTGCTCTAATATCTGCTCAGTCTGGAGGTCCTTGGCATAGACCATCAGTCCGCTGGTGTCGCGATCGAGCCGATGCACGACGTGTGCCGTGCACTTCTGGCGCGACTTATGGAAATAGTCGTCGAGCACGCTTTTCACGTTGAGCGATGAGTGGCCGGCAGCCATCGAGAGGATGCCTATGTTCTTCTCGACGACGATGATCCACTTGTCTTCGTAGACTATCTTCACATAGCGACTCTTGAACGACTGCTGGTTGCGCTTGGTCTTGCTCACCGCCACCTTCATCTTGGGCTGGAGCATGAAGTCGAACTGCGTGACAGTCTTGCCGTTGACCTTGATGCCACGTCCCTGCAGGGTGGCCTTGATCTTCGTGCGGCTTTGGTTGACGTTGGCCAGGAGGAAATCCAGCAGCGGCATCTCCTCGCTTACCACGAAATGATCGTAGTCGCCTTCACGCCCATATCCTGTGTTCATTCTCATAGTAATCTCAGATCTCGATTCTCAACCCTCAAATCTCAATTCTCAATTCTCAAATCTCAAATCCCAAAAGGATTGAGGTTGGAGTAGGCCTGACGAGTCTTCTGCTCGATACCTTCGGCCGAGTATTCACCGTTGACGTCGGCCATCTCGTTGGGATTCAGCTCCAGCACTTTCTGCATGTCTTCTTCGGCACCCTGCTTGTCACCTAGTTCGAAGCGAATCTTTCCTCGTTCGCGATAAGCATCGAGATGGAAGGGATTCAGGTCGATCACCTTGCCGTATTTTTCGACTGCCTCCTGCTGATGACCTTTAGCAGCCTCGAGACGTGCCACTAGCAGCATAGCATCTGGGTCTGTCGACTGGTTCTGCTCCAGCCATTCGGCATCGGCAGTAGCGGCATCGAGGTCGCCCATGAGCATCAGAGTCTGTCCGCGCAGCTGGTGGCCTTCTGCCAGCTCATCGTCGAGGGCAAGGGCCTTGGTCAGGCGGGCGATGCCCTGAATGAGGTTCTGCTGTCCCAACTCAGCCTTGGCATAGATGAGATGGACGAGGGCATGATCGCCATCCAGCTCTAGTGCCTGCTTGCAGAAGTCAGTCATCTCAGCATAGTCCTCTTTCATATAGGCCACGCTGGCCGCCTTCAGGAGCAGGTTGATATTGTCGGGCTCGGCTTGTACTACTATCTTCGTCTCTTGCAAAGCCTCATCGAGCATTCCCATACGGATGTAGACATTCGAGAGATAGTCGTGCACCTCAGGGTCATTCTTATACTTGAGTGCCTCATTGAAAAACTTGGCGGCCAATTCGTTCTGTCCGTAGCGAATGGCCTTCACTCCGTCGTACTTCAGCATGTCGAATTTCTTGTCTTCGGCATTCTTTTTCTCCTCTTCGGGATCTGTCTCACCCCCGAAAAATGCTTTCCAAAATCCCATATTATTGATTATTTGCATGCAAAGGTACACATTTTTATGTTCAATCTTGCAGTTTTTATCGAAAAAAAGTGTAATTTTGCAGGCAGAATGATTATTTACCCAAAAACAAAACCATGATAGTATTCAAGACATTACTCATTTTCGGCCTTGGCGGCCAAGAAATACTGCTCATTGCACTGATCGTGCTGTTGCTCTTCGGAGGAGCTAAGATTCCTGAACTGATGAAGGGTCTGGGCAAGGGCGTGAAGAGCTTCAAGGACGGCATGAAGGAGATTGACGACGAGGTGAAGAAGGCCGACGACGAGGTGAAGAAGACGGATGAGTGAGCAACCTGCTACATTCTGGGAGCATCTGGATGTGCTGCGCTGGACCATCGTCCGCTCACTGGTGGCAGTCGTGGTCTTTGCTGTTGTGGCCTTCTGTCTGAAGGAATGGCTGTTTGCAGTAGTACTTGCACCAACGACGAGCAACTTCATCACTTTCAGGCTGATGGGCAGTCCTGACTTCGCCATCCATCTCATCAACACCGGGCTGACGGAGCAGTTTATGACCCACATGCGTACGGCTGCCTATGCCGGCTTGCTCTGTGCGTCGCCCTATGTGCTCTACCAGCTGTTTCGATTCGTCTCGCCTGGACTCTATCAGAACGAGCGCAGGGCAGCTTACTGGATTGTGGGCTCGGCCTACCTGATGTTCCTCGTGGGCACGCTGGTATGCTATTTCATCATCTTTCCGCTGACGGTGAGGTTCCTCGGAACCTATCAGGTCAGTACCGATATCGACAATATGCTCACGCTGCAGTCGTACATCGACACACTCATCTCCATGTGCCTGGTCATTGGCCTGGTGTTCGAGTTGCCTGTGGTGTGCTCTATCCTAGGAAAAATGGGCCTGGTGAGCGGAGGGCTGATGCGCAACTATCGCCGTCATGCCGTGGTGGCTATCCTTGTGGTAGCAGCCATCATCACTCCTACGACCGACATCTTCACCCTCCTGGTCGTGAGTCTGCCCATCTGGCTGCTGTATGAGGTCAGTATCTGGCTGGTGCCGTCCAAGACTGGCAAACGATAACTATTAATCAGTAAAATATAATGTTCATATGCTAAGGAAAATCCGAATCGTATTGGCTGCCATCTTTCTGTTAGGCCTGACGTGGCTGTTTCTCGACTTCACGGGTACGGCTCATGTCTGGCTGGGATGGATGGCAAAGACACAGGCGCTAGAGGCCATCCTCGCCTTGAATGTGTTGGTCATTGTCCTCTTGGCAGTGCTGACACTCATCTTCGGCCGCATCTATTGCTCCGTCATTTGTCCGCTGGGCATCTTGCAGGACATCTTCGGATGGCTGGGCAAGAAAGGCAAGAAGAACCGTTACAGCTATTCGCCCGAGATGCGTTGGCTGCGCTATGGTATGCTGGCCGTGATGGTGGTGGCCTTCTTGGTCGGCATCGGAAGCTTGGTTCAGCTTATGGCTCCCTACAGTGCCTTTGGTCGCATCGTCACGCTTATCTTCCAGCCGCTGTGGCAGCTGGGCAACAATGTGCTGGCTGGCATCGCAGAACGCGCTGACAGCTATGCCTTCTATTCAGTCGACGTATGGCTGAAGTCGCTGCCTGTGCTCATCATTGCCCTAGCAACGCTGGTGCTGCTCGTGGTGCTGGCTTGGAGGGGAGGACGCACCTATTGCAACACCATCTGTCCTGTGGGTACGTTGCTCTCGTTCCTGTCCCGATTCTCTTGGCTGCGCATACAGATTGACACTGACAAGTGCCACAACTGCTCGCTCTGTGCCAGGAATTGTAAAGCCTCGTGCATCGACTTCAAGAACCATCGCATCGACTATTCTCGCTGCGTGGTTTGTGGCGACTGCATTGATAAATGCAAGTCTAATGCGTTGTCATACAAGCCCTATCGCGGAAAGGTGAAGATGGTCGAAGCGAAGGCGAATGTCGACCCGACCAAGCGCTCTTTCCTCCTGGCAACTGCTATGGCCACTACGGCTGCATTGGCTCAGGACAAGCTGGTGGATGGCGGTCTGGCTGCTATCCAGGCCAAGCAGAGCCCTAAGCGCCTGACGCCTCTGACGCCTCCAGGATCGCTGTCGGCCAAGAATATGGCTACGCGCTGCACAGGCTGTCAGCTCTGCGTCTCTGAGTGTCCTAATGGCGTGCTGCGCCCCAGCAACAGCCTGATGAGCCTGATGCAGCCTGTGATGCAGTATGATCGCGGCTGGTGCCGTCCTGAGTGTACACGCTGTTCGGAGGTGTGTCCTGCAGGAGCCATCAAGCCCATCGATGCCGTCGATAAGTCGAGCATACAGATTGGTCATGCCATCGTCGTGGTCAGTGAGTGCATCTCGGCCAAGGGCGAGGCTGAGTGTGGCAACTGCGAGCGTCACTGTCCTGCTGGAGCTATCACAATGGTTCCATCTGATCCTGACGACGATCTGTCGCCCTCTGTCCCCGCTATCAACGAAGCTGCCTGCATCGGCTGCGGAGCTTGTGAATATGTTTGTCCTGTGAGACCTCTCTCTGCGATACATGTGGAAGGTCATGAAGTACATAAGAAGATATAGAGCCATGAAACAAAGCAAAAATCTAGATAGACGTTCCTTCCTAAAACTTCTTGGAGTAGGAGGAGCTGCAGCTGTGGCAGCCTGTGCAGGTAAGAAGAGCAGCGATGCCTCAGTCGACAATTATAAGAATCAAGTTGAGCCACCCACAGGTCAGATGACCTTCCGCACTAATCCTAACACAGGCGACCAGGTGTCGCTCTTGGGCTATGGTATGATGCGCCTGCCCATGAAGGAGGGTACGGAGGAGTTCGACCAGGAATTGATCAATCATCAGATAGACTATGCTATCGAGCACGGAGTGAACTACTTCGATACCAGTCCTGTCTATTGCCGTGGAGAGTCGGAGCGCTGCACAGGCATCGCCTTGAAAGCACAAAGCCGACTACCTCGCGACAAGTACTTCGTGGCTACGAAACTGTCGAACTTCTCGCCCGACTCACAGACAACCGAAGGAGCTAAGAAGATGTACTACGAGTCGATGAAGGAGTTGCAAGTGGACTACATCGACTACTACCTGCTACACGCTGTGGGTGGGAGTATGGAGGAGTTCAACAAGCGCTATGTCGACAATGGCATCATGGACTTCCTGGTCGAGGAGCGCAAGGCTGGACGCATACGCAATCTCGGATTCTCGTTCCACGGGCGCCAGGAGGTGTTCGACGAGGTGCTTACCCTGCAAGACAAGTACCATTGGGACTTTGTGCAGATTGAGCTGAACTGGCTCGACTGGAACTATGCCAACGAGATCAACGACGGCAATGTGGATGCCAGCTATCTCTATGCCGAGCTGCACAGGCTGGGCATTCCTGCTGTCATCATGGAGCCGCTGCTGGGAGGCCGACTGGCCAAAGTTCCGCAGTATGTGGTCAACGAGCTGAAGCAGATGAATCCAGAGAAGAGCATCGCTTCCTGGGCGTTCCGCTATGCTGGCACTCCTGAGGGCGTGCTGACCGTGCTGAGTGGTATGACCTTTACTGAGCATCTGAAGGATAATCTGCTCAGCTACTGCCCCTTAGCGCCGCTGACTAAAGAAGAGCAGGAAAAGCTCGACACCAAGATTGCGCATCAGATGATGGAGGAGGAAACCATCCCCTGCAATGCCTGCCAGTACTGCATGCCCTGTCCCTACGGTATCGATATCCCCACCATCTTCACCCATTACAACAAGATGAAGATTGAGGGCCGACTGCCCTTGGATGCTGGCGATCCGCAGTATCGTGAGAATCGCCGCCGCTATCTCATCAGCCTCGACCGAGAGGTGGAACGCGAGCGTCAGCCTGACCATTGTATCAAGTGTGGTCGCTGCATTCACGAGAAGCATTGTCCGCAGCAGATTCGTATTCCAGAGGAGCTCGACCGCATCAGTCGCTTCATCGAGGAATTGAAACGAAGCTGACAGACCTCATTCACAGATTCACAATTCACAGTTTATTTTTCAAGGGGTCCCCCCCCCTTGAAAGATAGATTATTATCTATATTATTATATATATATTAATATATAAATACATAAATTAACATTCTTGGCGCAGATTTTAGGCAGGGGGCTCGAAAAAAAACTGTGAATTGTGAATCTGTGAATGGTGGGGTAGTGCGTTCATTATTAATGGACGGTGTGCTCGTTGCGGATGGAGCGAATGCTCGTTGCGAATGGAGTGGACGCTCGTTGCGGACGGAGCGGATGCAAGTCGCAGACGAGCAATAGGAAAGTCGCGGACGAGCGATTACCAGCATAGTGACGGCGTAGGTGAGAGGAATAAAAAAGGGCAATAACATCGCAGTTGGCACAACAAATTTATAAAATGTAGTCAGAAATGGCTACATTTTTTTTGTGCTTGATATTTATAAATAAAAGTCGTTTAAAATGAGAAATCTTTTACTTGAAATGGCTGTGTACAGTGAGAATGATGTATTAAAGATGAATCCTGTTGCATCAGTTTCTACTAAAGTGACAGATGAACTTGAAGGTAACGAACTTAGAAAGTATGTACTACAAAACTTTCAATCTGTTGAAATACAAGCAAATTACAAAATAGACGAACACATTGTTGGCGAATTAATCAGCCATCATTGTGGGCATAGGCAGAAGAAGAAAGCTGCGTTATTGGCACTACCTTATGTAATTAATGCAAACCTTGTCACAGCACCTTGGCGAAGAAGACTTGGTGATGATGGTCAACCAGTCAGAAAGAATGATAAAAGGCCATCAGGTATGATTAGTGCTCCTATTTTGATTGATGGAATCAAATGTCTTTGCAGTTTGACACTAAGAAAATCCAAAGGAATAATTACTCCATATTCATTGGTACTAAAAGACGAAAACGGAGAGATAATAGAAGGAGAAAAGATGGAAGGTACTATATCAAGTGTCCCTCATAGTAGCAGCAAGCCTACAGCCATTGGGGATGCTCACTCTTTCAAGGCTACTACTTCACACGATACCAATCCATCTTTTCAAAGTGCAAAGGTAGAACAAAATATTGAAACAACCAAAGATAATAATATAAAAACAGAAAATTATACGTATATGAATAAAAAGCAAATTAGACTCACTGAAAGTGATTTGAAACAAATAGTAAAAGAATCAGTTGCAAAAATATTGAATGAAATGGAAGGGCAAGAACCTGTTAACACTAATGTGCAACAGCCGCAAATGAACAATACTCAGCAACAACAGCAACAGAC
>JAEEGK010014360.1_pt1 | contig 17703 bp, 10 predicted proteins | sample 8958771 | NCBI WGS metagenome assembly JAEEGK01 (sample SAMN16246547, study PRJNA631951) | gut metagenome | biome: gut microbiome; feature: rumen; material: SC-attached | host: Bos | place: Iran: Karaj | collected 2018-10
CCAATCCCCAATCCCCAATCCCCATTCCTAGACATTCAATCATATGTTTTTATATTTTTTTCAAATTTTTTTAATGATTTTTAAATTTAATTTTATCACTTTTAAATAAATTAAAATTTAAATTTTCAAATTCTCATCCTAAATAATTAAAATTAAATGATTTATATATAAATTTAAAATGTCATATTTTATCCAAAAAGACCCAAATTATAATGTAAACACCAATAGATTATTAAATGAAACTGAAAATTTAAATTCAAAAGTTGAGCAATATAGAAAGGCATTATCATTAGGATTTCCATCATCAAGAAATGATTCAATTAATTTAACAATGTATAAAGGAGGAGGAATTTATAATCCAAATCCAAATATCCAAATAAATTCATTGAATAGTCTTTCAAAAGAATTTATCTCAATGTCAAAAAAACCAGAAGATTTAATTCAAGAAATTTCAAATAATTTCCCTGTTAAAAATTCATGTAATAATTCTAATGATATTTATATAAATAATTTAAAACAATCATATGAGAGACATATTAATGATTTATATTCTAATTTTAAAATTTGTTTATCTAAATTAGAAGAAATTTCTGAAAATTATAATAATCAAGGAGGAAAAAAAATTGATTTAAATACTATTAAAAATATTGTTAATGATAATTTATTTTATGAAAGAGAAAATCAAATTGAAAATTTTATAGAAGAAATAAGTGAATTAAAAGCTCAAAAAGAAAAAGAAAAAAATGAATTAATTCAAAATCAAATAAACAATGTTCAAAGAAATTATGAAATAGAATTACAAAAAAGTAAAGAAGAAAATGAAAAATTAGTTTTAAATTTAAAAGAAGAAAATTCAAAACAACAAGAAAATATTATTCAATGTAAAGAAGAATTAAATTTTTTAAAAACAGATAATGAAGAAACAAAAAATGAAATGGATAGATTACAAAAAATAATATCTGTTCTTGAAATAGATTTAAATACATCTGAAAATAAATTAAAAGAAAAAACACAAGAATTTGAAGATTTAAAAATAAAATTTTCTGATTTACAAACTCAATATTTTGACGCAAGTTTAAAATATAAAAAATATTTAGAAGAAAATAAATCTTTACAAAGTATAATAGAACATTATGAAAAAGAAAGAAAAGAAATGTTAGAAAAATATTCTTCTTTTAATAATGATGATTCAACAAATATAAAAGTAAATTCTTTTGAAAAAAATTTAAAAGAACAAATAGAAAATGAACAAAAAAAAAATAAAAGAATTAAAGATTATTAATGAAAATTTAGAAAAAGAATTAAAAGAAACAAAAGATAAATTACAATTAAATCAAAAAAATTTTAATTCAACAATAAATGATATGCAAGATAAAGTTAAATTATTATCAAATGAATGGGAAAAGAAATTAAAAAAAGAACAAAATGATTATGAAACTGTTATTATAGGTTTAGAAGAAAAAAATAAAAATCAATTAGATTTAATGTATAAAGAACATCAAAATGAAATTGAATTAAAAAATAATGAAATTGAAAAATTGAAATCAAGAGATGAATTATTAAAAAACTTTGAAAAAGAATATATTCGAATAACAGAACATGAAAATAAAATAAGTGAAATTATTAATCAATATAAAAATAAATATCAAAAAGAATTTGAAGAAAAAAAGAATTCTTTTGAAGAAGAATATAAAAGTAAATTAAATAAAATAGATAATGAAAAAAAAGTAGAATATGATTTTTTAACTGAAAATATTAAAAATAATTTAATCAAAGCAGAAAAAGAAAATTCAGATTTAAAAAATAAAATAAATCAAAAAGAAAATCAAATTAATGATTTAATATTAAAAAATGAAGAATTAATTAATCAAGTTTCTAAATTAACTCTTGAATCAAAATCAAAAGATATTGAATTACAAAAATATCAAAATGAATTAAAATATAAAGAAATAGATGTTTCTACTTCATTAGAAGAAAAAAATAAATTATTATCTCAAATTAAATCTTTAAAAGAAAAAAATATAATAAATGATTATGAAATTAATTATCAAAAAGAAAAAGATAATAGTTTAATGTTTAAAAATCAAATTAATAATTTAGTATTAACAAATAAAGAATTAGAAAATAAAATCCAAAATCAAAATGAATTATTAGATTCTCAAAGAAATATGATTATTTATTTTAATATGAATAAACAAAAATTAACTTCTAATATTTCTTTCTTAAAAAATGAATTGTCTTTAATTAAACAAGATTATAATAAAAATAAAATCCAATTACAAAATAAAAATAAAGAAATAATTGAACAAATTTTTGATGCTATTAAAACTTTTGAAAAAAATAAAAATAATCAATTAAAAGAAATTGAAAAAAAATTTGAAAAACATTTAACAGAACAATTTAGATTAAATGGGAAATTAGAAAGAGAAAATAAAAATTTACAAGAAAATAAAAATAAAACAAGTTTATTAATTAATGATTTACAATTTAAAATATCTGAATTAGAAAATGAGTTAAAAAATTATAAAAATTTAAGTGAAATAAAAAATAATAATATTGAATCAAAACAAAATGAAATTGATAGTTTAAAAAGAGAAAATAAAGAATTAATTAAAAAATTAAATAATGCTGTATCACAAAGTTTATTAAGATTAAATAAATTAAAAAAACAATATCAAAGTAAAATTTTTTCTTTAAAAACTGAATTAAATAATTTAAAACAAATTTATATAAGTGATATTCAAATTATTAAAGTTCAAACTCAAGATGAATTATATAAAAGTAAATTAAATTTAAGTTTAAATGATAATAATGAATTAAAAGAAAATATTCAAAAATTACAAAATAAAATGAAGACTTTAATAATGGAAAATGATAGTAAAAAAGAACAAATTGATACAATGAAAATGGAATTTAATAAGATTATTTTAGTAAAAGATAAAAAAATTAAAAATCTTCAAAATATAGTTAATCAAAGTTTAAATAGTTATAATAATGGTATGCATAGTATTAAAATTGCAAAAAAATTAAATAATGATGTTAAACAATTAATGGAAAAAGCAAAAAATAATGATATAACATTAACAAGTAATAATTTTTCAGAAGAATAATTTATTTTGTATATTTTTTATTTTTATTTATTAAAATAAAATATATTTTATAAAATATTTTATCTAAAATTAATTATTTATTGTCATATAATTATTACAACTTTTTAAAACACTATTTTTTAATTTTCATCTTTTCACAATTCTCCTTTTATTCTATTTTTTATTTTCATTTCTTTTTAAAATGAAAAAAAGATATTTTCTTTAATTTTTGACAAGGTTTATTTTATAATATTTTTAATTTATAAATTATTGATTAAAAAATCAAATTATTATCTAATTTAAAAAAATGTTTAAACAATTAATAGATATTTCCTCAATCACTTATTTAGGTGTGAAAAATTTACTTGCTAATTTATTTTTACTAGCTTTGAGATTCGGAGATTTTATTTTTCTTTCTTCAAAAGACATAAAATTATTATATTTTTTACTATAAAAACTTGCATTTGTTTCTTTATCTTTCCATTCTACATTATGAAAATAATTAGAATTATTTAATAAATAACTTTGAATATTTTGATTATCTTTCTTTATATTTTCAATAATTTCTAATTTATTTAAAATACCTATTATATTTAATCTATTATTTATAGTTTTAATTAATTTTTCAATAATTATAACTTCACTTTGCTTCCTAAATATCATTCTAATAGGTAAGAATTTACATTTGAATTTTTTTTCAATTAATTCTTTTTCTTCTAATTTCTTTTTTAAATTTGAACTAGTTAAACCTGATGATTTTTTAATCATATTTATATCTGAATTATTTAAAGAAATAAAATCAAAACCTACTGATTTTTTATTAATACTTTTTTTTTCTAAACTATTTTCAATTAAAAAATCTTTTATGATTCTAATTAAATAAGTATTTTTAGCAAAATGATAATTTAATATTCCAAAAAGAACTTTAAGAGTTTTAATAACTCCACAAATATTAGCTAAATAATCTTGAAATTTTAAATTTTTTCTATTAAATACTGAAACTTCACCTGAATTTGCAATACACATTGTTAAAAAAGTAGATGGTTCATCAGAATGCTCAATATCTCTATAATCAGAATCAAATCTTAAAGAATGGAATTGATGAAATTTTTCTTCATTTTTTTTTGTCAAAATATATCCATTATCATTTATATATTTAACTTGCTTAAAATATAACCATATTCTTTTATATATTGTAGATGATATTAAAAATCTTTCTGATCTTACTATTAATTTTTTTGGCTCTTTTGAATTTAAATTATTTATTGAATAATCTACAAATATAAGATCTAAATATGCTTCTGATAAAATATTTTTTATTTCTTCTTCAATATAACAATTATTATTTGAACATTTTGAAAAGTAATAATAATAAAAAGAAAAATTAGCATTTTCACCATAAGCACCATATAAGATTTGATTTGAATTTCTTTCTAAAGGACAATAAAAAGAATTTATATTTTTAATATCTTCAAAGTATTTTTTATATTCACCAAAATGTTTATTTATATTACATTCTTCTAAAATAATTTCATCAAATTCATTTATTGTATAATCATCTAAAGTTTCATTATAAACATTATAAAAAACTTTTAGAGTAATATTATATAATTTATCTTTGTTTAAAGGAATTCTATGATTATCACTAAGTCTTACCATAAAAGGTAATTTATATGAATAAGAAATACTTAAAAATTTATCATTTTCAACTGAATACATTACATTTAAATCTTTCTGTCCTAAAAGTCTAAAAATAAAATAATGAATGAAAATTAAGATACGAGTAAATAAATGAGAGATAAAATACCACCGTAAAAATTTTTATAACGAGTGTCTCCTTTTTCATTTATTGTTAAATGGGTTTTTAATGAGAAGATATCTAAAGAAGTTATAATATTTCCAAAGTTATCCATTAAAAAAATGTTTAATTAATTTCATCAAAAAAACTCAGTAATAACATAAAATAAATTTTTTTAAAAATATAAAAAATGCAATCTCAAAAATAAAAAAATTAAGGTTGTTTTTCTCCTTTATACCAAAGAAATTAATAATTTAACTAATTTTTATTCAAGATTTTATATATGATATATATTTACTTTAGAATTATAAAGTTTAAAAAAGGAAATAATGGGAAATTCCTTTAATTATTAATTAAAAGACATCTTAAATAATGAATCAAATTATTTTATAATTAAAAAATTCTATTTAATTAAATTAAAGATTTAAAAAAAGTTATGATAAATCATATAAAAGATTATCATAAAAAATAAAATATTTAATTGAATTACTTAATCATTAAGTTACATATATAAAATATCTAATGATTTTAATAATAAATCTACTATAATAAAAATAAATACTATAATTTGATTCAAAAAAACAGTAAAATATTCTTCATATTCATAATAAATTTTATCATAAAGATGCTTTATTTTTTTAAAAAAACATTATATCTTTAATTTCTTATATTTTTCTTTTTACATTAAGTAGGCAATTGATTATAAAACAAAAAAGTATTCAATTAATATTTATTAAGAAATAAACCTAATATACATTTCACAATATTTATACCACAACATTTAGAAATCATCATTATTTTTGCTGAATAATTAAACTTATTTCAATTTCTCAAAATTAATCATCTTTTCAGATTTATTTTAACTGTAATAATCAAATGTTGATTATTTATAATATTCTTAAGTTATTTTGTATCCTACATTATTTTTTTACTTCATTATTTAATAAGAATGTTTAATTCAAAAAACTTTGAAAATATTGTTAATATGTATTGGTAACAAGGAGTTAAATGTCTATTATTATATAATGAGAAAATACATCTTTATAAATACTCTTAATGAAAAAATGACATTCAAATATTATTTACTTTTCATTTGAGTTTTTTCTAATTTTTGTTTTTATTGAAAGACGATATATTCTATAATCTTGTTTATTATTTAAAACATATATAACAATAAATTGTAGAATTATTTTAATTATTGGTTTAATTTTTATTAAATGTAAATTAAAAATTGGCTTAATATAATATTATAAATAGAAAATAAGAATTATTGATTTATTTTTTGACATTGAATTATATATTCTTTTTGAGTTTCTGATTGACAATAAGGACAAAGGAAGACGTCATTATTCAAATTTAATAATTCTTTTGAGCATTCAATGCATATATAACATCCACAACTTAACATTATTTTTTGTTTATTTTGGGAAATATCTTCCATATTATAAATACAAATGGAAGATTTGATTTCATTTTCAAATTTTTTTTTAGTTAAAGAAGGAAAATAATTTATTATTAGGTCAAAGATATAATCAAATGTATAATCTATACCTTTATAATTTAAGGTTATTTTAGATAAATCAAATTTATTCCCCTTATTGAGAGTTTGAACATAAATAAGATATTCTGAAAGACAATAATCTCTTAATGATTCTTTAAGACAATTTTTACATAATTCCATTTCATTATCAATGTCATTTAATTGATGACTAGAAAAACCACATTTATTACATTTTTTAGCCATAATAGAATTTATGTTACTTTTTGTATTAGATTCGCCAGAATCTTTTTTTGTGGATTTATTGCTCCTCTCTGAATTGTTATTTATATTATTATTATTTTCTTCTTTTACAACTTTAGATGTTTTATTATTGTTTAAGTTATTATTTCCATTATTCATATTTTCTTTTGAAATTTGGTTTTTATACATATTATTTAGTTGATTCATATTAATACTTTTATTTTTCATCATTGTATTATCATCAATGATAATGTCATTATTATTATTATCTTCTTCATCAATATTATTATCTTTATTTACTAAATTAAATTTCTCTTTTTTTTTTTGTGAATTTTTTTTTTCAGTAATCATTGATTTAGATATATTTAAATTCTTATTTTGAAGTTTTAAATCAATATTAATTTTTTCAGTTTTTGGTTGTTTTTTAATAATACTTACAAAAGGTTTTATATTTGAATAAATTTCTAAATATTTTTTAAATTTTAGGTAATAATCTTTTAAATACAATAATTCATAATGTGCTTTTTTATATAAAATAGTAATTTCAAAATTTAAATTAAAATTAGATTTCCCTTCATAAGTGAAAAATTCTTTATCATATTCAAAAACAAAAATATTTAAATTAACTCCAAAAATATATGGAGTCAAATAAATGACAATTTTTTCAGCATCTGAATATAATTTATATAAATATTTATTAAAAAAATCTTCATATAAAAATGTTCCATCTTTTTCATATTCTTCTGGTAATAAATTTCCAATTAAAATATTAAATGATGATGAATAAGATTTATTTTGATTTTCTGATATATATTTAAATAATGTATATCTATAATACCAAACTAATCCTAAATCAAAAGTTTTACATGAATGAATTGAATAACTAAAAATTTTATAAGCTTCTTCAACTTTTTTTTCTTTTAATTTTAAATAAATTACAATTAAAATTTGAATAACTAAATCTTTCTTTATTTTATTTGTTGAATCAATCATTAATTTTCCTTCACAAATTTTATCCTGATAACATTGATCAATTTCATAAATAAATCCTTTTAAAATATTTATTTTATTATTTAAAATAATATTTTCAAATATTTGAAAAAGAACACATCTATAAAAGCAATTTCCATCTCCTTTAATTTTCCTATAATATTGAATATTCTCAAATTTTTTTTGTTGTTTTTTAATTTCTTTTTCTAATTTAATGTCAAAATCAAAAGCTTTTTCAATTAAATATTCAATTTCTGTGAATGGACCAACAGTTGTAAAATCAGTTTCTTTGTTTAAATTTACAGATAATCCAAAAATATGATTTATTAATTTTTTGTACAAATCATTTGAAAATTTTTCAATTATTTTTTCTTTAAATAATTTATCATCTGGAATCTTAAATTTTCTTACTCTAAGGTATTCTATATCACTTTCTTCTGTTGGTAGACATGAATTTAATAATTTGTTTGTTGAAAATGATTGTAAAAGATTGAAATTATCAAAATTTAAATTTTCTTTGTTTATTGTTTTTCTTAAATTATTTTCTATAATTGTGTTACTTGGTTTTTTTTCAATAAATTTTTCAATTTCTAATTCTATATCTTTTATAGGTATTGATGTAAATGTTAAATTCTTCATTATATGCATATCAAAATCTGGTGCTGAAAATTCATTTTCAAAAGAAAATCTTCTTTTCCTTTCATTCATTTATTTTGAATATTCAATTTTTATTAATTTTTTTAATTGTAAATGAAATTACTATTTTTTATTTGAAACAATGATCTAAATAAAATTAATTTATATTTATGAGGTTTATTAATTTTTTATTATATAAATTACTAAAAAAATTTATATATTTTTAATATAGCCTTTAATCTTAATAAATTTATTTATTGTATTAGATTTTTTATTCTTTTCAATAATTAATTATAATCTAATTAAGTAATATAGACTTTTAATTTTAACTTTTAAAGATATTTTTCTAATATTTGAGAATATTAATGAATTATTCTTTTATATTTATTGAATAAAAATATTCTAAAAATGAAATAAATTATTATAAAAAATTCTCATTGACTAAATTGTATTATGGATATCTGACTTATTATTTGATATTCTTTTGAGTTTATTTATATATTTTTAAAAATTATAAAAAGAGTCAAATCAGTTTACTCATCAATTAAGGAATTAGAATATCTCTTTAATATTTTTTATGTTAATTCTTTTGAATAATTTGGATAATAGATAAATATACTTATTTAAAAAAATTAATTGTATTACATTATAAATAGATACAATGTAGAATATAACATTAAAAGTAAAATAAAATATGAAAATAATTAAACATAGTTCAAAACTTTCTAAAAGACTAGTTCAAGAAAATCAATTTTTTACAATATGATAAATAATTTTTAAAAAATTACTTTTATTGAGATAAATTATTCTTTGATAAGCCATATTTCAATAATTTTTTTATTTTAATTAAAAAATAATGAATAAGATATTATTAATTATCTCTAATTATTAAAAAGGTTAATAATATTAAAAATTCCCTGAAACCTCTCATAATCGTTCCTTATCATTTCTACCCATCTTTTCAATTTTATTTTATTAATATTTTAAATTTTATTTAAAATTTATTACACTTTACTTTATTTATTTTTATATAAAGAATTACATAATGTTTTATAGTATTTATTCATTAATCCATATTGTAAATGAACCATCCCATGAAGCTGTACATAAAATATTATTTTCAAATAATTTAACAAAAATAACTGTATCATCATGATTTTTAATTACTGTTTCTTCTTTCATATTTTTATAATTATAGATTGAGACACTTCCATTACTATGTCCACATATCATTTTCCCATCATTAGTATGACCTAAACAATATACAGATTTAATATCTTTTATTTTATAAGTAATTTCACTTTTAATTAAATCCAAAACAATTACTTTATGTCCTCCAGTAAGTAATAAAACTTCATTTTGATTTATTAAATCCATTGAAATTAAAGAATAATCAAATTTAAATTTTTTAATACATTTTCTGCTATAAATATTCCATAATCTAACATGAGCATCTAAAGAACAAGATATAATAATTCCATTATCTAATTCATAAACTCTTTGAACACTTTGTTTATGTCCAATTAACTCAAACGAAGAATAATCTTGTAACATATCCCATATTCTAATAGTTTGATCAGAAGAACAAGATATAATTTTAGAATTTTTAATTTGTAAAACTTGTATTACACTCCCATTATGTCCATATAATATTTTTTCTATTGTTTTATTATGAATATTCCATATTCCAATAGTATGATCTGCAGAACCAGTTGCTAATAATCCATTACTTAATTGTATTATTGATAAAATTGAATTTTGATGACCTTCCATATTAATATAAGGAACTGATTCTCCTATTCTATATATTTTTATTGTTCTATCTGAAGAACACGAAGCAAAATCTCCATTTTTTAATATACAAACTGATTCTATTGATGAACCATGGAAATTTTTAAATTTATATGATTTCATAAATTTATTTTTTTTATTATGATTAAATTTAAAGTTTGTTTGTAATTGATAATTATGTATAATATCATTTGATTTTAAATTTATAGGAAGATCTAAATAGGAAAGTGATGAAGTTTCCCTTAATGATATTAATGATTCTTTTGTTGATTTAAGAGTATTTAAAGCATTATCTAAATTAGGAGCAATTTTAAGTAAATTTTCAATTATTTTATTTAGTGAATCTAATTTAAAATGTGCAAAATTTGACATTGAGTTTGTAAAATTTGTATTTTTAGAAGTGCAAAAATCATCAAATAATTTAGGAAGAAAATTCCCTAATTCTTTATTAAAAGATTTATCCCAATTATATATATACTTTATTTCTTTTTGAACATATTCAACAGTAATTAAAATTTCTTTTAATTTTTGTTTCATTTTTTTATACATAATTTCTTGATTTAACAAAAGAGAAGTTAAATCATTTATCAAATCTTTTTTAACTTTATATTGAGATATATCTAAAAATTTATTCCATTTTGACTCATTAGTACTTTGAATATTTTTAAATTTCTTCAAATATATCAATTGTGATAAAGAAGTTAATGAAATAATATAAGGACAACATTCACATTTTATTTTAATCTCAGGGAAACATTTCGATAAAGAATTTTCAACTTTTAATATTAATGGAGGAATTTCTTTACATTTCGGACATATTATATTAAATTCTTTTTCCATTTTATTTAATTATTCGAATTTTTAATTTTAAGTAATAAAATTTAAGTAATAACAATTTTTGTTGAAAAATTTTTAGAATAATACAAAGTTTTATTTTAATAAGATATAATAAGACTTTTTTAAAATTAAAATAAAATAAAAAAGAGAATTTTTAAAATTAAATTCTTTCAATTAAAATTTAAAGTTATAATAAAATAATATATATAAAACTAAAGATTAATAATTAATGAATGAATTTAAAGTTTCATATGATTTAAAATCAAAATATATTCCGGAAGAAAAAATAGAATATGATATTTCAAGTGATAAAATAGATGAAGTGAGTAAAATGACAAATTCCAAAATATTAAATAATATTGGTTCAGGAGGATTTAGTATAGTCAAACTTGTATTAAGAGAATCAGAAAATAAATATTATGCATTAAAAGTTGTAAATATAAAATTAACTAACAATTAATAGATTAATTTAAAAAATAAAAAATTTAAAAAAAAATCAGAAAGTAAAAATAGAGAATTAATAAGAAATGAAATTGAAATAAATATAATGTTAAAGCATCCTAAAATAGTAAATTTATATTCATATTATGAATTAAATGAATATGTAATGTTATTGATGGAATATCTTGATAATGGTGATTTAAAAAATTTCATAAAAAACTTTAGAAATAAAAAAGGACAAAATAATTTATCAGAATTATTATGCGGTCATTTTATGGTACAATTATTAGAATCACTTTATTATTTAAAAATGAAAAATATTATACATAGAGATATTAAGCCTGATAATATAATGTTAACTTCAAATTTTGATGCAAAATTAGGAGATTTTTCTTTATCAAAAATAATAAATGAAAATTCAAAGTATACTACATCAAGAAGTGGTACTTTACCTTATTTAGCTCCTGAATGTGTTACAAAAAAAACTTCTTTAACTTATCAATCAAGTTTTAAAGCTGATGTTTTTTCATTAGGAATTGTAATGTACTTTTTTTTATTTAATACTCATCCTTTCCAATATAAAGTAAATTTAATTTATTAATTTTTTAGAATTCCATGAATGCAGCTGAATATTCTCGGCAATTAAAAAAAGAAGAACCTAGTTATAAAGGGAATGAAATTACTAAATGTTGTAAAGATTTTCTTCAAGGTTTACTTGCTAAAAAAATTAAAAAAAGATTTTCAATTGTAAAAGCTATAAATCATAATTGGATATTAAAGATTAAAGACATTGTTTCTAATATTCAAGAAAAATATAGAAGTGATCCTGAGAAAATGATATTAATTATGAATAATTATAAATTAGATGATTCATTTTTTGAAAATGATAAAAATAATGTAGGGAATGTTACTACTAATACAAGTGAAAATTTAGATGATAATTTAGGAGAAAAAATCTTATGTAAAAAAAGATATAGATAAATTTATTTTAAAAAAGTTTACTAAATTTATTGTTTAATATTAAAAACAATTAATTAAATTAATTTTTTAATTCATATAAAAATAAAATAAATAGACAATTTATTCAAATAAATAAACAAAAATAGTATTAAAAAAATACTTTCAAAAAATTGAAAAATCAAATTAATAATTAAAAGCATATTTTTAAATTACAATTAAAAGAACAATTTAGATAAGAATAAAAAATGTTCTGTTAAAATGTTAATCAAATAAATGATAAAGATATTTAAAAAAAATTTCCAAATAAAATTAATATTGATATGATAAAATTGAATTGCTTTTAAAGTAAATAAATTAATTTAATTATGTGATAATAATTATTAAAATATGTAAAAATATAAATTCTTATTTATCCATTTGAATAAAATATTTTTTGTAATATTAATATAAAGTTTATTTAATCTTTAAATATTAATTGTTAATTAAAAATAAAAAAACAAAGTAACAAATTCAAATTATTTAGAAAATATGTCCCAAAATTTTGAAGAGAAAATAAAATATTATTTTCTAAATAAAATCCTAAATGAAAGAAATACTTGTGCATTAAAAATACAACATTCATGGAAATGTAAGTTATATTATAATATTAAAATCCTTTTACTTTAGATTTTCAATTTAAACAATCAAGGAAAAAATTTGAAATTACAAAAAAAATTTTAGAAAAAAGACTTCAAAGTCAAAAAGCATTATCTTCATATATTAAAACATTTTTATATAGAAAGAAAGTAATAAACTTAATTAAAAATTTAAAATCCTATTACACAATTATTCCAAGTATTCAAAATTCAGATGATATGAAAATTTCAATTTTTTTTTCAAATTCTCAAAAAAAAACTCTTCCATTATATTATTGTCCAATAAGAAAACAATATTTAATTGATATAGATAGAAACATGATTAAAAAATTAAAATATAAATTTTATTTTATAATGAATGGAATTAAATTAGTAGATACAAAATATAAAATAATATATCAAATGGGAAATTATATTAATATTATTAATTTTAAGGATATTCAAGATAATGAATATAAATTAGAGAAAGTTTATGATAAAGAAATAGAAAATTATTATAATTCTTTACTTTCAGATTCTGAATCTAATATAACTAATGTTAGTTCTAGAGATGATTTAACAGAAAAAAAAATTCCTTCTTCTCATTGTAATTCTCTAATTAATGGTTTAGAAAAATATAATATGCAATTAGTTTCTACTAATTCAATTAAGTCTATTTTAAGAGAAAGAAAATACTATAGAGAAAAATCTTTTAAAAAAGTTTCTTTTGGAAAAATTGAAATTCAATCAGAACATCTTTAATTTTTATATTTTATTTGATAATGTAAATTCATCATTTTTATTCATTAAGTAAAATGTCTTTTATATATTGTATGTTTTCAAATATTTATTGCTCTAAAAATGAAATAATGTAATATAATGTATTATTAAACATTATAATAATTATAACAAATTAATTTTTAATTAAAAACAAATTTCTTTGTTTTAAAGATATTAAAAAATAATAAATAAAAAAATTAAAAAATACATTAATTTAAAACTTATTTCATTTAATTTTAAATTATTCATTTTTAAACAAAAAAATAGAGAAATTTACAAAAAACATTGAACATGAAGTTATTTCTTCAGATTTAGAATCATTAGGCGGCATTAAAAGTAAATATAACTTGTTTAAAAGCATAAACTTATTTTATTTGACTTGATTCATCATTTCCTTTTAGTAAAGAATTCTTTATGATATTTTACTTTAAACATAATAATAATAAAAATATTTCCACATGACCACATAATAAAATCACCAATAAATAAATCTTTTATTGAGTTCATATTAGAATATTTTCTATTAATCACAAAAGTGATATATATATATCACTTAATATATTCTAATTATTGAAATTATTTAATAAATCAATCTTTATGAATTTTTTATTTTTTTAAATGATAATTAAAATTATAATTGATTAATAATATATTCATTTATAAATGTCTTCTGAGCCCAATTTACAAGAAAATAAGACATCTGAAATTAAAGATACAAATGTAGAGAATGAAATAAAAGATAATGAAAACCAAAAAAAATCAAAATTCAATATTTTAGAACAAGGAAAAATTATGGTTTTAAAAGATGAAAATTCTTTGGATGAAAATTCAAAAAATTTAATAATAATTGGGCCAAAAAAAAGTGGAAAAACCACAATATTTAATCTATTATCAACAGGAGAGACACATATATCTGATTATACTCATACCTGTGGAATTAATTATGGATTTATGAGATTACAAAAATCAAAGAAAAAATTAATAAATATATATGAAATTGGAGGAGGAATTGAAAATTTATCTAGAATAACAACATTAATAAATAATAAAAATCTAATTAACACATTAATTTATTTAATATTAGATTTTCAAAGACCTGAAAATGCATTAAATACTTTAATAACTTATACTGAAAGTTTAAGAAAAATATTATCTTCAACAATAGAAAAAGAATCTTTAGAAGAAATAATAAAATTAAAAAATTCACAATATACAAAAATAAAGAAAGATCCTTCTGTAAATTTACTACCAATAAATATATATGTAATAGGAAATAAATATGATATTTTAGAAAAAATAGAAGAAGATAAATTAAAATGGATATGCTTATCATTAAGATATCAATGTGTTATAAATGGAATGAATTTAATATTTTATTCTTCGAATAATGATAGATATAAAAATATACTACAATCAACAACATCATATTATGCTTTTAATCAAAGTCAAATTGATAATATTTATAAATATTCTCAAAAAAATGAATTACATGCTTTATATACTCAATTTTATAATGATTCCTTAGAAGAAATAGGAGAACCAAGAGTTGTTCATTCTTCTGGTAAAAGTAATAATGATAGATGGATTGAAACTTATAATGCTTTATTTATTAATGTTAAGAAAAATAATAACGATAATGATAATGATATTCCTGTCGAGCAAAATTTTTGGATTAAATTTAAAGAAAGTAGAATTGATAATGAATTAAAAATATTCCAAGATGCTAAAAACAATAGTTTAAATCAAGATAAAAATAATAAAAATAAAATGAATCAAAATATGAAAGGTAAAAGAGCTATTCAATAAAATTTAAAAATAAATTACTTATATATGTTCTTTTTTAATTATAATATTTATAAAAAAGTTTAAATTAATTTAAAGGAAAAAATATGAAAAATGATAAATTATTTAGGTAAGTTTTTAATGTTTTATATTTTATCCTTTTCTTTGCTACTTTTCTAATTCAAATTTAATGATTAATATATCAAACCTTTTTTTTTTTAATGGAAAAATAAATAAATTTGAAAAAATATGATAAATATATGAAACCGAAAAAAACAAAAAACATTATAATTAAATACATTTATAACCAAAAATTTGATAATTTAAATATATATTTAAATTTAAATAAATTTTTCAAAAAACATTAAAAAAAAATGAAAAAAAATCAAAATAAGAAACCAATTTCAAACACAGTAGATGCTTTATTAAATGATTATAAAAATAATAAGGAAACATATAATAATATAATTAATTCAAAATCAATATCACATCAATATTTTGAAGGAATATATTTGAAATATTCAAAAAGTTTAGAAAATTATATGAAAAAAAATCAAAAATCTTTAAAATTAATCGGATCCAAAAAATTTATGAATGTTCCAATAGATATTTTTTTAAAAGAATCAAAACTATATAAAGAAGAAATTTTAAATGATTTAAAAAATAAGAATTTAAAAACAAAGAATTCTATTAATTTAGATAAAATATTTTTAACTCCTCTCCCAAGTAAACCTAGAGTTTTGTTAAATACAGAAAAAGAAAAAAATGATTTTTTATTTGCAGAAAGACAAGCTGTTGTTATGAGAACTTTTGAATATACAAATGCTTTAAGAAATAAAGGTTTAAATCAATATTATCAAATGAAAGAAAATGAAAAACAAGAAATGATTTATATTATGAAGAAAGCTTCTAATATTATTTTAAATTGGTGGAATAGTATTAAAGGAAAGATTAGATTTCAAAAGAAAATAAAAAAAAGAAATTATAATTTCCAAAATTTAATTGAAAAGTTTATTTTAAAAAAGAAAAAAAAACTGTTTTGGTATATAATAAATAAAATGTTAGAATATAAAAAAATAAAAGATTATCAAAATATGAGAATTTATAATTTTAAATTCAGTTTTATTTCAAAGAGAAAAAACATAAAATATAAAATTAAAAATCAAAAATGGGAATATTTTATTAGAAAAAAGTATTATGTTAATAATATTTTTAAGAAGAAAAGACAAAATTCAAATTTAACTTTATATAATAAAAATCCTTTTATTTCGAAAATTATTTTTATTCAAAGAAATTTTAGAGAATTAAAGAAAAAAAAAGAAATAATAAAAAAAGAAAAAAAAATTAAATTAAAAAATATTTTAAAAACAAAGAAATTAAATGAGAAAATATATCTTACAAAATATCTTTTAAAATGGTTAAAAATTATTCATAATTATTCTACTAAAAGAAAAATATTTTCAAATGCTTTAAATAATAAATTAAAAGGTAAAAATGTTTTTATCCCAACTTATTTATCTTATTTACCAATTATTTTACTTTTGAAATTTAAATCAAGATTTCAAAATTTTTTTGATTTATTAAAAGAAAGAAAAAACAAAATAATAAAATTGGAAAAAATAAATGTAATTTTAAAAAGAATATTATTAAAAAATATGATGAAAAAATTAAGGGTTTTTTCAAAAAAAAATATTTTAATTAAACTTATAAATAAAATAGATAAAAAAGGAAAAAAATGGAAATATTTTCAATTTTGGAATTTAAGAAATTTATTAATTCATATTTTTGTTTCAAAATTAATTAAATTTGCTTTTTCATTTAGTAAATATATTTTTTTTGAAAATGTTTCAATGTTTGCAACAAAACCACCTTTTAAATATTCAAAAAATATTAATGGACAAGTAAATAATCAAAATAAGCAATTCCAATTTTATTATAAAAAAAATAATCATAATCAAAATATTAATTTTAATAATAGTAACTTCATTTATCAAAATATAAATCAAAATTTACAAAGTAATAATAATGCTTATGATAAAAATAATCAATAAATTATAATATTTTTTGATTTTTTAATTATTGTATTGAAATAAATGAATTTTTTAAAATTCATATATAATTAATATTTAATATTTCTTCATTTAAATATTTAAACCAATATTATTAATAATTTTTTTCATTTATTTGGAAAAGACAATTGGGGATTGGGGATTGGGGATTGGGGATTGGGGATTGGGGATTGGG
>JAEEGK010014362.1_pt1 | contig 17702 bp, 13 predicted proteins | sample 8958771 | NCBI WGS metagenome assembly JAEEGK01 (sample SAMN16246547, study PRJNA631951) | gut metagenome | biome: gut microbiome; feature: rumen; material: SC-attached | host: Bos | place: Iran: Karaj | collected 2018-10
TTGGTAAGAGCATAAATCTTGAGGTAGAAGCCTTCAAGAGCATTAGTGAATACGTAAGTGATCTCGTTATCGCCGGACTTGAAGAGACCAACCTTTTCGAAGGGGAAGCCTGCTTCGTACTCGAATACTTCCATACCTACGTACTGAGACTGATAGGAAGCGTAAGGAGCACCTGTCTGCAGGTAGGTTTCCCAAAGGTACTTACCGGAAACATAGTCCTCATCCTGTCCCTCTGCTACTGCAGGGTCACGGATAAGAGTTTCGTCTGCTGCGGACACATAGCCCTTACCGGTTTCGGTGGAAATGCCCCAGAATCCGTTGATATCGATAACAAGTTCTGCTTCGGTGTGGCCTGCTGCGATGAAATCTTCTACAGTAGCAAATCCGAGGTCTGCAAGAGACTTGAATGCTCCGTTACCTGCAAGTGCATAGTTCTTTGCATTTGCGATAGCGTAGTTTCCGTCATAAACGTCGGATGCACGGTAGTTTAAAAGCTTAGGATCAAGAACTCTCTTTAAAGATTCAACGAAGGTATCGGGAGTGATCTTGGTTCCGTCATCGAAGCAAAGATCGTCACGAAGCTGAACGGACCATGCATAGCCTGAAGTAGCTGATGCGGGAATGTTGAATTCGGGGTGGTCTTTCTTAACCTGCTCGGTAACGTCTACAGGATCTGCTGCAGCCATCTCGGGAACAATAACATATCCGGTGAAGGGTTCCTTGCCTTCAATGGGATGATTTGCATCGTTGAAGATCAAGCGATAAAGATTGGAAACGGTTTCAACGTCATCAATCGGGTAAGCGTCGTCGCTTGTCTGATAAGTGTGAGGATTCCAGTTGGTTGCAAGAGTAGAAACGGAATCGTAAAAGATGAAGTCGCCTTCAAATTTTTCAACTTCTACCTTGTTTTCCGTTGAAGCGCTTGCAGATGCGGAAGCGGATGCGGATGCAGAAGTTGAGTTGGATGCAGATGCGCTGGTGCTGACATTATTCTTTCCGCAACCTGCTACCGCAGATACTGCAAAAAGAGATGCAAGCAACAAAGCAACTGCTTTGTTAAACTTTCTCATATTTCTTTCCTCCTTTAATGTTTAACACGTTGTCGTGATAAAGCAATAAAAAATTCGCCCGAATATAAAACAAGGGTGCACAGAGCAGATGCTCGCACCTTTGCGATATCCGATACACACGGGTTATATTTTTATTACTGTCTCATGACATTATTATTGTATACAAATATTCCGCATTGTCAAGAAAAAAAATAAACATATAAAAACGGCGGAATGAACAGGTTTTGTTCACTCCGCCGATTGTCTTACACTATCTGTAGGTTTATTTACCCGATATGGTTATACCGTCCACTGCCATGTAGGGAAGAACCGCATAGCCCGCAGCTTCTGTTTCCTTTGAAATATCCACAAGCTTGTTCAGACATCCCACAAGGTTACCGCTTATCATGGTCTCGGAAACGGCTCCCTTAACCTCACCGTTCTCGATCAAGAAGCTGTTCTTTGCAACTCCCGAGAACTCTCCGTTTGCGCCGGGCTGTCCGCCGGAGAAGCTTCCCACCAGAAGTCCCTTCTTTACGGACTTGATGATATCGTTAACGGATCTGGTGCCGGGTTCGATAACAAGGGCGGGGCTGTCACACATGGTGGGCTTGCTTCCAATCTTGTTGGCAATGTAGAGATTCAGAAGGAAGTTCTTGAGCACACCTTTCTCCACAAAAGGTACCTTCTCCGCTTTGAAGCCGTCGTTTGTGTATTTCTTGCTGACAACGAGCCTCTCGTCGAAAGGATCGGACACGATGTTTACTCTCTCATCCACAACCTTCTCATTAAGTTTATCCTTCCACTGGCTGGTGCCGTCAAGAATAACGGTGCCTGAGATGTAGTTTCCGATGATGCTTCCCACAAAATCAAGTGCACAGCCGGGTTTAAGTACGAGAACACCTTCAAACTTGTCGGGAAGAGAAACTTCCGTAAGCTGTGCCACCGAAGTCTCGATCTCATCTTTAATATAAGGTATTTCGATGAAAGGAGTATTTAAATCCTTAAATATTCCGTAAGCGCCGTTCATGCCTGTGGTCTTGGTTCCGTCGTTACCTGCGAAGGTAGCGCTGAATACGTAATATCCGGACTTTTCTCTGAATTCGGTCTTGTTGGCGTTTCTGTATACGGAATCCGCTCTGTTGTAGCTGGCAACTATGGAGAAAAGTTTGATCTTGGGGTATTTCTCATTAAGAGTATCCCTGAACTCTTCCACTCTCTTAAAGAGCTTGTCCATGTCGGGTTCAAGCACACCCTCAAGGAACTCTTCCGTTCCCTGACCGGGAGCTATATCCTTTGCGGGATCCTCTTCTGCGGATTCTGCGGAAAGATATGCGGAATCAATAAGTGCCGTAAGGCCCTCTTCCGAAATATCGTTACCGGAAGCGCTTCCCTGCTTGGTACCTAAAAATTCGGTAACGGAAGCGTTGTAATCGAAGGTGGTCCTGAAAAGAGAAAACTCATCGCCTTCAAGGTTAAATTCGCGTTTTTCCCTTCTTTCCACATAGTGGGAATATTTGCTGACTCCCTTTTTCTCCAAGAGAGAGTCGATCTTGTTTGAAATCTCGATAATCTTGTTCATTCTGCTCCCTCCTATCTTCCGCCGATCATTATCTTACATCTTAATTCGGGACCGCCCATGCTGACGGGGATCATCTGCTTTTTGCCGCAGAAGCCCGAAGATGACCAGATAACTTTGTCGGATACCATGTCAACGGTCTTAAGCATTTCAAAGGCAATACCCGATACGGTGGTATCAAGAAGTGCTTTGCCGAGTTTACCGTTCTTTATCTCATAACCCATGGTGATACCGAACATGAACTCGCCGGTAAGATCCGCCTGACCGTTGCCGCTTTCAAGCAGGTAATAGCCATCATCAACGGAAGCGATCATATCTTCAAGTTTGTCCTTGCCGGGAGTGATGGCGGTATTTCTCATACGGATCAGAGGTTCATCGGAGAACTGCCAGCCCCTTGCATTACCTGTGGGGGTAACGCCGTGGTCACGGGCCGTATCACGGTTGTGCATATATCCGCGAAGAAATCCGTCTTTAATAAGAACGGCGTCCACTGCCTTGGTTCCTTCATCATCAAGATAGATGGGTAAAGGAGCGGTCTCGCCGAATGCGGTGTGAGCATAGTCCACCAGAGTGACCAGATCCGAAGCAACTCTCTTGTCAAGAGAAGGTCCAGCAACGGAACCGCCGCGAACCAGGTCTGCTTCAACCGTATGTCCCACAGCCTCGTGAGAAAGCATACCCGCAAGCATTCCGCCCAGGATTACGGTTTTGTAGCCCGCATCTGCGTAAACGCCTTCTTTTTTATCCATGACCTGCTTATAGAGTTCATCGATATCGGAGTAGTATTTTGAAACATCCTTGAAATTGTCTTCAAAGCTGCCTGCGCCGCCGAGAGCCTTGAAAAGCTCCACCGGAACTCCGTCCTTGGTTTCGGCGCTCATCATTACGTAAATATAGCATCTGGGATTGGTTACGTGGCCGTCGAAAGCATCAGAGGTGTAGATGATCTTGTCCTGGGAATCCTCGGTGTATACCACGGTCCTGCTGACAATATTCGGGCAGTTCTTGACCACATAATCATCGATGGTCTTGCAGGCCTCGATAATACGCTTCTGCTCGAAATCCACAATATTTCTGTTAAGCGGAATCACACCCGTGCCGTAGCCGGGGAAAGCCCCCTTGTTTCTGGGCGCATGAGTATTAAGAAAGAGTGCGTTTTCCGTAGCTGATTTCAGCACGGTATCCGCACCGTTTGACGAGTAATCTGCGATGGAAGCAAAGCCCTGCACCCCGTGGCTTGTAACCAATGCACTTATACCCCTTGTTTCGCTGCGGGAATTGCTCACCATGTTGCCCTTAAGAAAAACAACACGACGATTGCGATTCTCCTGTCCCCGCAGAACAGTTTGAACTCCGTCGGCGAAGAGTTTCTTCTTGCCGCTCAAAATGTCTTCTAACATAGTCCCTCCTTAAGATTAATGTACCGTTTGCATCAGTATAATACAAAGCAAGACAGCTTTCAGCGAAGCGGACCTGCCCTATATACAATAGGAAGTTCTGCCGTCATTCGTTGACGGGAATGCAGGCATCGATGTGTACGTACTCCTGACCGTCGGCAGGATCTGTGTATGTCCTGTAAACTCCGACAACAGTAAGATCCGAAAACAGTTCCGGATAGTCGTCCTCATTTTTCATGACAAACTCACCGCCGAGCTGGCAGCAGGCCGTAGCATCAAAATATACTATAAAGTGATAGGTTTCCCCATATTGGTCGGGGTCCGAAATGGCATAGGTGCCAGAAAGTTTAACAACCTTTCCGACATAATCCTGAGTTTTTCCCCTGTCATAGAACAGGTTGGACATTTCCGCATATGCCATGGTGTCGGACATCTGCGTTAAATCTATATCGGGATGATCATAGTCGATATTATCGTCACTGACAGTACTCGGTCCCGTTCCCTCGTTTTCGGTTCCGTCCGAAGCGGTTTTCGAGGTGTCTGCCGCGCCCGTATCTGCCGACACACTGCTACCGTCATTTGATTTTTCATTTCCGACAGATGCAGTCTGAGCGCCCGAGTTTACGTCACCCGTATCCGCACCTGCACTTCCCGCAGATGTATTCTGCGAATTTTCCACGCTGCTTGAAGCCGCAGTGCTATCGGACGCAGCGCTTTTCTGCGCGTCCTCTTTTGCTATCTGCTGCTGTATAACATCATTGACACTCTGAAGGTTCGGATTGCCGGCCGCGGTTCTCGCGCCCGGGTTCTGAGACCGGGCTCCGTTACCGCATCCTGTCGCCAAAAGGATCACAGCTGCCGAAACCAATGCCAAAATCTTTCTTTTCATAGAATGTACCCCACGATTTCGAAAAGAACATCAACCCTTCTTTGCTATAGCTCCCGTGAGCCAAAAAGCAAAGAACACAACCACCTGAACGGCAACTATCGTAGAACCTACGGGAGTTCCCGCCATGATGGATATCATTACGCCCAGGAACGAACAAACAACACCAAGGATCACCGAGCAAACGGTAACCGATTTAAAGCTCCGGAACAGACGCATCGATGAAAGTGCCGGGAAAATAACCAGTGCGGAAATTAAGAGCGAGCCCACCAGGTTCATGGCAAGCACGATTATTATGGCTGTTGTGACCGCGATCACCAGATTGAACAGTTCCGTCTTAAGACCCGTTGCCTTTGAAAAGGCCTCATCGAAGGTTACCGCAAAGATCCGGTTGTAAAAAAGTACAAATACAATAACCACGATACTCGAAAGAATGATGGTCAGGATCAGATCAAAATCGGACAGCGTGAGGATTGAAATGGATCCGAACAAAGTGCTGCACACGTCTCCCGACACATTTGCGCTGGCGGCAAACACGTTCATTACCATATAACCGAATGCCAAAGCTCCGACAGAGATCATTGCAATGGCCGCATCGCCTTTGATCTTCGCATTCTGACCCGTACGAAGCAAAAGGATGGCGCTCAGGATTGTGACCGGAAGTACCAGCATGGTCTGGTTGCTGAGTTTTAAAACGGTGGCAACCGACATAACTCCGAAAGCCACATGGGAAAGTCCGTCTCCGATAAAGGAAAACCGCTTAAGCACCAGCGTAACTCCCAGGAAAGAAGAACAAAGCGCTATAAGAACAGCCGTCGCCAGGGCGTACCATACAAATTTATGTTCAAAATAGAAAGCAAGCTTATCCATCATCTTTTATCCACACTTTCTCCCGACAGGAATTTACCTGCCTCGCTCGCAAGGAATTCATCCACGCTTCCGAAGAACACATTTCCGCCGATATGAAGAATCTTGTTCGCGTATTTTACCGCCGCGGAAATATCGTGAGAGATCATGACGACAGTCATGCCTTCTTTGTTCAGGTTATCGATAAGCTCATACATCTCAAGGGTAACCTTGGGGTCAAGCCCCGAAACGGGCTCATCCATCAAAAGCATGCGGCCTGCCGCACAGAGCGCTCTTGCAAGAAGCACACGCTGCTGCTGCCCGCCGGACAGATCTCTGTAGGAACGGTCAGCAAGGTGAGTGATGCCCATCTTTTCCATGTTTTTCGCGGCAATTGCTTTGTCCGAAGCGTTATAAAAGCATCTTTTCCCCATACTTGAAAGGCAGCCCGAAAGCACAATCTCCCGAACCGCTGCGGGAAAGTCCCTCTGGATGAGAGTCTGCTGGGGAAGATAGCCGATTTCTTTTTTATTGAAGCCTTCGCCGGCGATTATCTCACCGCCCATGGGGCCCGTAAGCCCTAAGAGAGTCTTCATAAGTGTGGTCTTTCCGGAGCCGTTCTCTCCCACCACGCAAAGATAATCCCCCGCGTCAACGGCGAAATTGATATTGTCAACGATGGTATGCGAATCATAGCCAAGAGCCAGATTTTTAACTGTAAGAAGTGACATTTTTCTGTGCCTCCGCGGCTATTGTATCATCTAAGCCGCGACAAATAAAATAAAAATATTATTAAAACGCGTTAATCCGAGAGTTTCACCGCCAGGATACCGTCTTGGAACTTAATGTACCCTTCCTCCGGGAAGCAGGGCATGTCGGCACCCATGGTACTTCCCAGGGGAAGCTCGTATACGTTCACATTTGCGCCGAGATGATAGGCCAGATACGGATAAAAGGCTGCTTTGTTTGAAAACGGCAGGGGTGAAGTATTAAGTTCCGACAGGTAATCGTCCTGCGGCAAATAACGGGAATTCTCGAAGCCTCCGATAAAAGCAACCGGTGTCTGCCCCCAAAGATAGCCCTCCGTTTTCTCTATATCCGAAACTATCCTGGTCATGATCGAATGTGCCGCTTCCACGGACATATGGAGTTTCAAATAAATCTGATTCGAAAAAACGATATTGTTAAGCGAAAGCCACAACATCGGAACAAGCAAAAGATACTGCCATTTAAAAGCTTTATCCGGAACTTTTTCTTTGAGAGAAAGATTATCCCTGATTACGATCCACGCAAAAACATACAAAAGCAGGAAAGCATAAACCATCAGGTAATACACCATTCCCTTGGAAAGGAAGCACACAAAATTCGCGGCAAAGGGAAAAAGCACAAGTAAAAGAAGCTGCATGATCCTTGAAGAAAGCTTGGTCTTTTTGCATATATTTATACGGATGAGTCCGATTATGATGCAAGCGACGGAGAATATATTCACGAGGACCACAATACTTCTGAGTATGGCCTGTATCCTGATACCGCCGATACTTCCCGACGCATAAACACCCACGTCCGACAAAAGGCCAAAGAATTTTGCGTAAGTCGTGCCTATCAGCGAGAAAAGCGATTGTCCCTCGAAAGAACCAAGGTTTCCGAGTCCGTTGTAGCTCGTGGATTCTTCGATATGATGAGTCAAAAGCACTGCTTTGTATATGAGGAAATAAACCGCTCCCGAAGCAATAAAACCCACAGGCGTCTTCCATTCCCTTTTTATAAGGCTTTTGAGCTCTTCTCCGTTATAAAGATCTCTGGTATAAACAATCACCATAAGAGTGAGGCCCACGCATACGTAAGCCTGATAAAGTCCCATACTTACGATTATCGAAACGATACCGAGAATGTAATATACAGGTTTTCCTTTTCTTAAAAGAATGAATCCGAGCACCGCAAAGAAAAGGGCTATGGCATAAATGTCAAGCCACGGAATATACGCGTAATTCGCGGTGGTGAGCACGTTATTGCAAACAAGGATCGCAGAAGCAAAGCCGATCTCCGGGAGTTCTTTTAGATCAAATATCTCGCAGATAAGCCAGATCGAAAGTCCCAGAAACAGGATCGCGGCAACGCTTATGAGCCAGCCGGAGGTAATGCTGCCCGCAAAAAACACAACAAAAGGCTGCATAAACCGCCCCAGGGATCTTTGGAACCCCATATCGCTTCTCGTCACATTGATGACGGAATCATGATAATACAAAAGATTACTCATTCTGTACCCGTGGGCGATAAGATACCACAGTATCGTGAAAAGCATTGCTTTCTTCAATTTTCCGAAATCTGTTTTTATACCGTTCATTGATAATACCTTCCGTAAAAACTATTCTCCCGAAACTTCTATGATTCCCATGAAACCCGAAAAAGCAGGTGAAAAAACATGCTCATGAACTCCGGGGGCCACAAATCCGTCCCAGGAATAATGAAGATGCCCGCAAAGAATTTCCTTAACGGGAGAATCTTCCGAATATAAGATACTTAAAAATTCCTTCGTGCAATCGTCCGGCTCGTAATAATCCGTATCAAGTCCCCACACAAGTTCCATATCTGAAAACAGGGCCTTTGAAAGATCCTCAAGGCTTTTGTCGGCAAGGGGCTCAATCGGTACGTGGGTAAGAAGAATAATGGGCTTTCCCAGAGCCACCGTTTCTTTAAATAAATTAAGACCTTCTTTTGTAATCACGGAGGTGGATTTATTCCATCCGAAAACCACAAAATCCCCGAAATCTTCCGTAAAAGCATCCGAATAATCACAAAGAGTCTTTTGGAGTCCGACCGCTGCTTCTTCGGTCATTTTCCCTTGGATAATGGGCGCTATGTCATGATCCGCACGAATGTACATATAGGGTATATTTAAATCTTTAAGTCCGTTTCCGAAGATCTCCACGGTTTCTTTTGATGCAAAGTCCAAAAGGTCTGCGCCCAAAAGAACATAATCGTACCTGCCTGCATTAAGAAACCTGACCCAGTCGGGCCACATGTCCTTTGCGTACACCCGGCCGTTTGAAGAATATTTCAGTCTGCCTTCGACTATATTTCTTTCTTCCGGCGACTCGTCTCCGGCAACTTCCGCAATGTGTAGATCCGAAAGAAAAGCAAAGGTTTTTACACCTTTCATTCCGGGGATGGTCACATGTACCTTCTCAAACTTAACTTCATTTCCCCCGACGGTAAGTTTTTTGTCCTTACCGCAGCCTGCGATGAGCAAGATCAAGAGCCCCGCAGCGAGCATTTTTACGCCCGTACCTATCCTCGATTTGCAGTTCTTCTTCATGGCCTCTCCCTGTGAATATTCCTAATAATTATAGCCCTTAACAACAAAATACGCCAACATCTTTTTTTATTAATAAGGTTGTGTTAGAATGTAGCGGGCGTGAGGAAATACGCCACAATCTTTTCGGAGAATTTATGAAAGAAGCAGCGAAAAAAGAAACCAAACGGATCATCGTGATCATCCTTGCATCCGCACTTTTAGCCATAAACACCAAGAGTTTCGTCCGCACCGCAGGACTTTACCCCGGCGGAGCCATGGGCCTTACGATCTTACTTCAGGGCGTTTTTGACCGGTTTTTCGGCCTTTCCGTTCCCTATACTCCCGTAAACATCATTCTTAACATTATTCCTATCTACATAGGCTTCAGGTTCATCGGAAAGAAATTCACCCTGCATTCACTGCTGGTGATCCTGCTCACGGGTATCTTCACCGACGTGCTTCCGCCCATGATCATTACCTATGACACCCTGCTCATTTCAATCTTCGGCGGTGTAATCAACGGTTTCTCGATATACATGTGCTTAAGTGTTGACTGTACCAGCGGCGGAACGGATTTTATTTCCATTTATCTTTCCCAGAAAAAGGGCATCGATACCTGGAACATAATCCTCGGCATCAATGCATGCATCCTTATTTCCGCAGGTTTCCTGTTCGGTTGGGACAAAGCACTTTATTCCATCATTTTCCAGTACGCTTCCACGGAAGTGCTCCACATCTTCTACAAGCGCTACCAGAAGCAGACCATGCTCATCATCACCGATAAACCTCAGGAGATCGTTGACGGGATCTACAACATAACCCACCACGGCGCCACCATCTTAAACGGCGAAGGCGGCTACACCCACGAGGACAGAGCCATCATCTATTCCGTCGTATCAAGAGATGAGGTCAAGAAGATCATCGATGTGGTCAAGGCGGTTGACCGCTCGGCTTTCATAAATACCTTCAGGACCAACGAATTCTCCGGTAATTTCTACCACCGCCCGAATTCATAACGGCCTTATTCACAGTGACAGTAAAACCCCGATGCATCCTTTGATGTATCGGGGTTTTCATTATGTTGTTTCGGTTTCATCCTTTTCGTCGCAGGTATACGTAAGGGGCGTGTGATAGAAGGTTTCGTAGGTTTCCTTCCAGAACGCGGAGTTCTTCTCCATAACGTATTTGATGTTCTCGGCCCTGTTGCGGCTCTTTGACGGATATATGGGGGTGCCTACGTTGATGGTATAGGCCTGCACGGGATAGCCGTCCCCGTCCAGCACATCTGTATCCTCCATGGTGATAAATACGGGAAGCACCGGCACGTTATTGTCTACCGCCAGTATGAATCCGCCACGCTTTAAGGGCTTTGGCTTACGGTAATTCCACCACATGCTCTGCTCCGGATAAATAAGGACGCAATTCCCGCGCTGCAAAAGAGCGCTGACGGCCATCATGAATTTCATCATGGTGCGTTTGTTTGAGCTTAAGGGAAGGGTGTTGCAGTTTCGCATAAGAAGCCCGTAAAATCCCGGAAATGCCGTGTAATTGGCTTCGCTGATGACTCTGAAAAGCTTTTTCTTGCGCTTCGAACGGTCATAAAGCACCTGCATGGCAAAACTGTCAAAAGCATTGAAATGGTTACAGGTAATGATGGCGCCGGAATCAAGGTTCTTAAGGTTCTCGATGCCCTTAATCTCCTTTACGACAAACTGTTTCTTTGCTGCAAGAACGTTTACAAACCAGCGGGCAATCCTGAAGGCGTAGATGGCGGAAAGTCGCGCATTTACGCTATGTCTTAAGTAATCAATCTCACCGGGTTTAAGTTCGCGTCCGGGGGGATCGTCTTCCACGTCCTTGTCGAACACGCCGGATTTTTCAAGCTTTGCAATGCGGTTAAGCACCTCGGCTCTGGTAAGCTTTATGGCCTCGCCGTCACCGAAGAGACGGTTATAATTCATGCGGTTGTTGATCTCGGAAAGAGCCAGCTCCTGAAGACGGTCTCCCACCGACCGGTCGTTCTCTTTATCTTCTCCGGAGTAGCTGTCGCGGATCTTGATGAGTTCGTCGTAAAACTCGGTCTGCTTTGCATATTCCCAGAAATATTCGCCCATACGGCAGTCTTTGTAGTGCCAGGGTTTAAGAGCCATGTTGTAGTGAACAAGCCTTGCTTTGTCCTCGGAACAGGGAAGATTCCCGGGCATCTGAACGTTCCAGCGGGGATCCAGCCACAGAACCCTGTCCTTACAAAGGATGTTTAAATAGTCCTGATCCTGTGCCACCACAAATGTATAGTTTCCGAGAAGCTTGATAAACTGCTTAAGCATGTGGTCTTTTCTGAACCTTTCGCAGTTTATGAGGACTACTCCGGCATTAAAGTAAGCGCCTCTGGATATTCCCAGCACTTTTTCGGCGTAATCCGCGAAAATATCTGTCTGAGCGATGATCTGGTCACGAATGGCACCTATGTAGTTTTTACCGAGGTCGTATCTGTAAAGCTCAGCCACATCAGCACGAACGACCGTGTCGCTGTCGATGTAAAGGACTTTCTTGTACTGCGGGAAAAGCTCCGAAATGAAGATCCTGTAATAGGTGGTGGCGGAGTAGTAATCTCTTAAGCAGATCTTCTTTGATATCTTCTCCATTTCCTTTGTCACATCCACAAAGAAAATCTTGCAGTTTCCGGTCTCAAGATGCTTTAGCTGAGCCTGATGTCCCGGTGTTATGTCCGTGTGAAGAACATAGAGCCTGTAGCTGTATTTCGGCGAGGAATTTGCTATCAGCGACTTCATGGTAACTGCCATAAACCGGATGTATTTGTCGTCTGCGGCAAAGAAAACGGGTACAACCCTACTTCGCCTTAACAGCAGAATGTTCGCTCTCATAGTCGTACTTTCTCCTTAAGTAAATGTATTCGTACAAAATATCGTCAAACTGCTCATAGTGAAACACCGAATGGACCTTGGAAACGTGCCATTGCTTGATGTTCGCGGTATGAGGATACGGAAGCCAAAACAAGCGCTTTGAAAAATGACGCACGATCGTGTGCTTATGCAGGAACTTCTGGTCATTGTAGCGCTGCGGAAGCATCTTTTTACGAAGGGTGCTCCTGTAGATGGCGCTCTGGTCAGCGAAGACCAGTTTCTTTGTCTTGATAAGCTCTCTGGATTTTTCAAAAAGCCCCGTTTCTTTGCACTTTTTAAGATTAAAAAGCAGGACTCCCGCATTAATGTAATTTCTGTTGATCAGATACTTTCCGTAGTGGTCCCTGGCCGCCGCGTATTCGTAATCCGTCACGTCGATATCGTATAAAAGGGTGATATCCCTGTTAAACATGATGTCGGCATCAAGATAGAGTATCTTATCCGGGATATCCGGTATCATGTCTATAAACAGCCTTAAAAGGGTGTAGGGAGAACAATAACAGCCTTCATTGGGCGATCCCCCGAACTCACGCTCGTAAATGTCCGTAACATCGATCCCGACTATCCTGTTTCCGGGGTTATAGTTCTTTGCTATCCCGTCAAGATAATTCAGCTTATCTTCGGAAATCGGGACGTACTCGGGTTTGATCCTCGATACATCCATGGTCAGAACGTATGCGATTATGGGCTCCTTCGACTCGGTCCTTTTATATATTGACAAAAGGCAGGTCATTATGCCGTCAAACACGTAGTCATTGCCTGAAAACAGCAGGTTCATGCTTGTTCCTTTCACGTCCGGAGTTTTCGAACGTCAATTATTTGAAGTTTGATCTGCCGGCTCACGTTTCACATATCTTACAAGTTCCACGTTGCTGTGCTCTGCGTTTTTCTTCATCGCCGCATAAACACGGTCTCTTAAGTCTTTTTTCTGATCCTTGTGGGGAAGTGACTTATCCACAAAGAAAGGTCCCTCCACATAAGTGACTATCTGCGGAGTCTTGCCGCGCTTCTTTTGGTAGGTGTTCGTAAAACAGAATACCGGAACATCGTGCTTTACGGGATATCTGAAGGACGCATCCTTAAAGTTTCTGATCCCGGTATAAAAGGGCCAGATATGCGCCTCGGGATATATTATAACACAGTTCTTCTTCGATATCGCCCTGTCTATTGCTTCTGTGAAATTTTTAAGTGCCGCCTTGCCGTCGGGAAGGGGAATCGCGCCAAGTGCCGGGGTCAGTCTTCCGAGTACCGGCATGGATACGTTATTGGGATGCGCTATGGCGTAAACTCCCACAGGGTACGTGATCATCGAAGGAATAAACGGATCCGCCATGGCGTTGGTATGATTGCCGTAGAGATAGAACCCCGTCCCCCGGGCCTGCTTTAAACACTTCCTGTTTACGATCTTATGATGATACTTTATCTTCAAAAAAAGAAAACCAAAGGGTCTTGCAATACCCCGATACAAAAAGAATCTCCCAATCTTACGAAGAACACCGCCGTCGTAATCATAGTGTTCATCGATCTTACGGGGGGTGATCTGCGCTTCGGAGAATTCGTCTTCAAGCTCATTATCGTAGTAAATTACAGGGGTTTCACAAGACGTAGTTTTCATAACTATTTCATTATAGCAAATTCTCCCCTCTGACTCAAGAGGAAAAGGCTCCATATATTCGTTTAATAAAGAATTAAATTATTAATCACTCCATTTATTGCACAATGCCGCCTGCTATATGATATAATCATTGAGATAAACTCTGCAAATAACAGTATGATCCGGGTAGCCTATGAAATCGCTTTATAAACCTGTCTTATATTTTATATACGGACTTTCCGTTTTGTTTTCCGCGATGATGTTTATCATCATCTGTTTTTTTGATGCCTATTCCACCGATATGGACACCCAGAAAGTCCTGTTTAAAACAGATAACTTTGTCCCGGTCCTCGGTGTCGCGGCCTGCTTTTTCCTGCTGCTTTTTCTTTGTATTATACTCATTCGAAAATATGGCGAAAAGTTTCTTCGGATCCAGCTTATCCTGACCATAGCATGGGTGTTTATATCCGGGATGGCAGCTATAGTACTTCTGAGAAGCGATCCCGGTGCGGACGCGAAAACCGTATATCTGATGGCAAAATCCGCCGCAAACGGCGATCTCTCATTCATTCATCCCACCGACTCATATCTTTCATATTATCCGCATCAGATAGGTCTTGTGACCTTTTACGTTCCATTTATTTTTATCTGGGATCTGTTAAAGATCCCCGTCGAAGCGATACACATGCTGAAGGCTGTAAATACGGTTTTGACATGTATCGCTGTTCTTTTTCAGTATAAGACCTTAAAGTTTTTTTCAAGATCCCGACTTCTGACGGTCGAAAGTTCATATCTGCTGCTGACCGGATTGTTTCTGCCCCTTATAGGTTATACTTCTTTTGTGTACGGTGAGATCCCCTCTCTTGCATTTATGTCCGTATCCATGTATTTTGCCGTCAAGATCGGACATACACTGATGGAAAAAGAAGGTTCCGCAACCGTTGGGGATATTATATGGTTCGTCCTGTTTTCATTTATTTCCGTATTGATCAGGAAGAACTCTCTTATCTATATAATCGCGATCTGCCTCGTCCTTCTTGTCTGCCTTTTTAAACGATTTGACAAGAAAGTCCTGGCAGGTGTATTGCTCATAGCCTTCAGCGCTGCTTTCGGTTCAAAAGGAATATGTCTTGTTTACGAGGGTATGGCAGGCGCGAAACTGCCTTCCGGCGTAACCGCGCTTTCTTATTTCGCCATGGGCATGCAGGAAAGCGATCGCGGCAACGGTTGGTACAACGGATTCAATTTCAGTACATATGCGGAATCGGGGCTTGATTCCGCGAAGGCTGACGAAATAAGCAAAAGCGCCATTAAAGAGCGGCTGGACGTCTTCAGGAATGATCCCGGCTACGCTTGGGATTTCTACTTCAAAAAGTTTCTTTCCCAGTGGGCTGACGGTACTTATGCGGTGCGGCAGGCGACTCTTCCTTCAAGCAGCAGGTCCGCGTTTTTCTGGGATTTTTATACAGGCAGCCGTTCATCCATGGTCATAGCCTGCTGCAATGCGTTGCAAACCCTTATGTTCCTCGGACTGTTGGCATTTTCTTTGTTTTCGGTCATCAAAAAAGAACATAACCTTGCGCTGTTCATACCCCTTATCACCCTGTTTGGTACTTTCCTGTTTCATATGCTCTGGGAAGCAAACAGCCGATACAGTTTCCCGGCCGTGGGACTTGTGCTGCCGGTGATGGCTGTCGGATTGGGTAAATTATCAGGGCTTGTGTTAAAGGAATCGAAAAAATGAGCAAAAAAATAACTTCAATCCTGTTTTCGATATTGAATACCGTTTTCTTTGCCGTCCAGCTTGCATGCCTGAATCTGCAGCTGAACCCCAAGGGAACACTTCATCCCGGCATCCTTGTTTTGGGATTGGCCGTTTCGGCGGTGGCGGGTATCGGCTGCACGAAGCTTGCATATCTTGTATACCCGAAACTTGCTAAACGTATGAGATCCGGCAGCGTGCCCTGCGGCAAAAATGAGAAAACCGTTTTTAATTCGTTTATCATATTGTGGCTGATTCTATTTGCGGTACAGATTCCCATGTTCCTGGTTTTTTACCCCGGGATCTGCGCTTACGATGCATACGTTCAGATAGGTCAGTGTATTGACGGTGCCTACGTCGATCATCATCCTTTTCTTCATACCCTTGTCATCAAAGTTTTCTGGGAAATCGGCCGGAAGCTTGGCAATCTGAATCTTGGCGTGGCACTGTTCGTACTGTTTCAGATGATTGTTATATCTGCTTCCTTCGCCGCATGCATTGTTATGCTTCGCAAAGCGGGGGCTTCCCGCCGGATATTGCGGGTTCTTCTTATATTTTTTGCTTTGTACCCTTACAATGTTTTTATCTCCCTCAGTGTGGCAAAGGCGGCACTGTTCACAGCGGCATTTGTACCTTTCACGATCCTCACCGCCCTTGAACTGTATGACAGGGAAGACCGCTTTCGCATTACCGGGCGAAGCATCGTTTCCGCTTTGCTGGTAATACCCGTCGTCGCCTTCCGTACCAACGCCCGCTATGCAGTCCTGGTTTTCATTCTCGGGCTTTTTATAGCGATCCTCTTTTCAAAAAAGCAAAGAAAGACCCTCTCCCGCGTGCTTGTTTCCACGCTGGCGGGCTTTGCGGCATCAATGCTGATCCTGAGCATAGGCTCAAAAGCCTTTAAAGTTGTTCAGGGCGACCGGCGGGAAATGCTGAGCATTCCCGTCCAGCAGCTTGCCAGAACCACATATTATCACGAAAACGAGCTTTCCGACTACGAACTTTTACATATCAACTCCGTTATACTTAATGAGGCCTGGAGGGATTATGATCCGTCCATTTCGGATCCCGTAAAAAGAAATGTCAACACATACCACGTTCTTCATTCCCTTAAGGACGTATCCAAGGTCTATTTAAGGCTGTTGGTTCGATATCCGCAGGAGTTTATAAATGCTTTTCTTGCTGAGAATTCGGGTTACCTGTATCTGGCTGACAGCAGCTCCTTAAGCATATACGGAGACAAAGAAGGACTTGGCTTTGTACAGACCCGCTGGGCTCCCGACATGGAAGGATACGGAGTGACCGAAACACCTCTGTTCCCCGGAATCAACTCCCTCATCAAAAGAATACTGTCAAATAATATCCTGCAGCGCATCCCCATCATAAGCATTTTCTTTATGCCGGGAATCGTTACCTGGATATATCTGTACGCCCTTTTATGGTTTATCACATCCCGTAACAGGAATATGTTTTTGATAATCCTTCTTCCTGTAGCATATTTGTGTACGCTTCTTCTGGGGCCTACAGTCCAGATGCGTTACATATATCCCGTCTGGGCGTTGCTGCCGTTGTTTATGGCTTTGTACAGAATAAAGAGAAATGAGGATTAGTGAAGGCTAAAACTCTGTTATAGTAACAAATAGCAATTTCTGTAACTAACATGGCAAAGGCACTCCATACAGATAAAAAAATCCCCGAGGACGAGCACGCTCGTCTCGGGGAATATTTTTACTTATCTGTGCGTTGCTTGCAACTGATTACTCAATGATGCTTGCTACACGGCCTGAACCTACGGTTCTGCCACCTTCACGGATAGCGAAGGTAAGACCCTGTTCCATAGCGATGGGGTGGATGAGTTCGATGGTCATCTCTACGTTATCGCCGGGCATGCACATTTCGGTACCTGCAGGAAGGTTGCAAACACCGGTAACGTCGGTTGTTCTGAAGTAGAACTGAGGACGATAGTTGTTGAAGAAAGGAGTGTGACGTCCACCTTCATCTTTGGTAAGAACGTAAACCTGAGCGGTAAACTTCTTATGGCACTTAACGGAACCGGGCTTAGCTACAACCTGACCTCTTTCGATGTCGGTTCTGTTGATACCACGAAGAAGAACACCGATGTTGTCGCCGGCCTGAGCTTCGTCAAGGAGCTTACGGAACATTTCGATACCGGTTACAACGGACTTCTGAGTTTCTTCCTTGATACCGATGATTTCGATTTCATCAGACATATGAAGAGTACCACGCTCTACACGGCCGGTAGCAACGGTACCACGTCCGGTAATGGTGAATACGTCCTCGACAGGCATAAGGAAAGGCTTGTCGGTATCACGCTGAGGATCGGGAATGTAGGAGTCAACAGTGTCCATG
>JAEEGK010014363.1_pt1 | contig 17700 bp, 10 predicted proteins | sample 8958771 | NCBI WGS metagenome assembly JAEEGK01 (sample SAMN16246547, study PRJNA631951) | gut metagenome | biome: gut microbiome; feature: rumen; material: SC-attached | host: Bos | place: Iran: Karaj | collected 2018-10
CAATCCCCAATCCCCAAGTAATTTATATTTCGGATATGAATTATATTTTATTCTTTATCTATTTTTTTAAAAACAATTAAATATATATTCTATGAATAAAAAAATTTATAAATGGAAACACCACCAAAGCCAATATCAAATGGGTCAATGGATATAATAAAAAATGAAAAAATAAGATACAATAATTCAATAATAATATCATCAACTCAATTAACAGAGGTATTTCATTATTCAAGAGAATTTATTACTCAAATTGACTATAAATTTATCATAGTAAAATTAAATATTCCATTCACAGGAAATGACTCACAAGGAAAACGTTCAAGAATTCTTTTATATTTAGATGATGATGTATTATGTGATGGAACAAAGTACAATCAAGTTCCATGGGAATTACATCCTATACATTTAGAAGGAATTAAACTTAATGTTCAACCTGGTAATCATAAAATAAAATTAATGTGTTGTGTTGATGGAGGAAACTTAAATATTCCTCATTATAATACTAATCTTATTGAATATACTATTAAACCAGAAATATTCAGTACTTTAATTGTAATTGGACAAAATTAATTTTTATTGTTTTTTATAATTGAGGAATAAAGATAGTAAGAATATTTAAAAAATATTATACAATTAGTTACTGGTTTTAAATAATTAATTTTATTTTTTAACTTGAAGAGTGAGAAAAATTTAAAAGTAATTTTTATTATTTAAGTTTATAGTTTTATTTATATTTTTTTATTTATATAATTTATTCTTTATCATTTTTTTCATTATCTTTGTTTAATTTCAAATATTTTTCAAGATTAGGATTTTCATTGATTAATTTTTTATAAATATCTTCCATATTAAATATTTTAATTAAATCATCATAATATTTAATTGTTTGAATTTTTTGAAACAAAGAAATTTCTTTTTTATGAGTTTTTAAAATAGATAAAATCACATATTTAGTATTTCCAAAAATATTACCATATTTTATAGCTAATTCAATATATTCTTTAATTAAGGGAATAATATCAACTGTTACTCCATTATATTTTTTATCAATAGCATTAGTTAGCTTAATGGAAATTTTAACATCATCAATATTTTTTTCATTAGGATCACTTAAGCATAAATTATTATTATCATTATTTTCATTAATTAAATTGTTATGATTATCATCTTTTTGAAAAGAAACTAAATTTAAATCTTCAAAAGTATTTTTATATTCTTCAAAAATTTTAGGATTATGAATACATCCTCTTCCAATCATAAAACCACTTTCAGGATTTAATTTTTTTAAAATTTGAATATCTTTAGGAACAAAAATATCTCCATTAACAACAAAGGGAATTTTAGCTATTTTTTTAATATCATTTATTTTTTCCCATAAAGCAGGTTTTTTAGCATTTTGATCTTTATATCTTAAATGAATAGTAAAAAAATCAATATTACAATTATTAATTTTTTCAATTAAATTATTAAATTTTTCATTATTATCTAATAATCTTATTTTACAACTAATTAATTTATTTTTAAATTTTAATTTTAAATTTTTTAATATTTCTTCTGCAATTTCAGGTTTATTTAATAAAGTACTTCCCATATTTCCATGAGTAGAAAAATGTTTTGGACAACCCATATTTAAATCTATTCCTATTATATGATCTATTATTTTTTCTGAAGCTTTAATTGCATCTTCTGAATTTGAAGCTCCTAATTGTAAAATTAAATTTTGTTCAGAAGGTAATATTCTTAATACTAAACATTTATCTTTTTCAGTAATAAAATCATAGGTATTTAAATCTTTATTATATATTTTATTTGTATTCATTAATTTTTTTGCTATTATTTCTTCTGTAAATAATATATCACATTGATATTTTGAACATAAAATTCTAAAAGGTAATGTATTTATTCGCACCATTGGAGCAAGAATTAATTTTTCTTTAATTGGGTTTCTTTTTATTGTTTTTTCCATTTTTTTGAATAATTAATTATGATAAAATAAATTAAATATTATATATTAATTATGAATAAATTAAAATTAATAAATTTAAATGTTTAAGGCTATTATTTAGAAAAATTAAACTATATTCATATATTAGAGAAATAAAATAAAAATCCTTCTTAAATATATTTGATAATATAGTAAAAAAGATATACATATTCAGAGGAAATTGAAATTTATTTAATTAAGAAAAGATTTTTTTAAACAATAATTGTAATTAGAAATAGTTAAAAACATTTTTCAAAAAAAATAACATAAATCATAGAAGAATCAAGATTTGATTTCAATTTTTGAAAAAGGAAACAAAGTTTTATTATTTTTCCTATTTTTTCACTATATATTTAAAATTAAAATCTATTTATTAACAAAATACTTTATTTTTTTTTTTAGTGTTTATTTCATATTCTATTTAATTTAAAATACTTTTTACCTATTTTATATCATTTAAGGAAAAAATTTTTTTCATAAGTGTAGAATACCAAAATACAATGAATATTTGATTCCTTCTTTTTGATTTTCAATTTTAGAAAATATTTTTTGATTTAATTCATCTTTTTGAAATGAATTTACTGAAATATAATTATTGATAATATACAATAATAATATTCTTCATTTATCTTTGAGATTTTTTATTAAACAATATAGTTTGATAATCAACAAATTTATGAGTACTTTTAACCACATAAAAATATTTAAAATATATTAATAATCTAAATTTAATTTAAAAAATGAGTGATTCATCTTCAAATTCAAATTCAAATTCAAACTCAAATAAATCCAACTCTGAACATTCAAATAATAGTAATTTAGAAGAAATAAATGATCCAACATTAATAAATTGGAAAAATTATAAGGATTATCGTTTTGTAGAATATTATTTAAAAACAGCATTTGGTTTTAAAATTCCCACTCAAATAATTTCAATACATAATATTAAAAACGAAGATATATTAAATCAAATAGAAGATAAACCAAAATTTATGGAATGGACATATGGTTGGTGTCAATTAAAACCATCAGATTATCCTAATAAAATAGGAATATATAAAACTAAAGGATATATTGATAAAAACAAATTATTTATTGTTGGTTCAATTCCTCCTCAAATATTAGGAGCAATAGGAAATGATTTATATTTTTTATTATGTAAAATAATAATAGGACATTCATTAGGAATTAAAGCTGATAAAGCAAAAGATAAAAAATTAAATGAAAAAAAAATACAGAATTATTATAATTCATATAAATTATTAACTCCAGAAAATATGAATTTAAATTTATCATCAAATGTAAAAGGTCAAATGTTTCAATATGAAATATTAAGACAATCATATATATGTCCTTTATATATAATAAGATTACAACAAATAAAAGAAAGTATTCAAAGAGATATAGATAATTATTATTGTTGTAAATGTCGTCAAAAAGAAGCAGAAGTTTTTTGTTTAATTTGTGAATCTTATTATGATAAAGAATGTTATTAAACATAAACCAAAAGGAAAAAATGAACTATTTCATGGAGAATATCAAGAATTAAAACATAAACAAAAACAAGGTTTTTGTTCTGAACATGAAGATAAAGAAGCAGAATATTATTGTTTAATTTGTAAAAAACCAATTTGTTCAAGATGTAAAATTATAGTTAATGGAATTAGTTTAGAACATTCTAATCATCAAGTAAAAGATATATTTTTAGCATATGAAGATGAAACTCCTAATTTTTTTTTAGCTAATGAAATTAGAAATAGATGTATTAAACAATTAAAAATAATTAAACAAACTGTTAAATTATTAATTGAAAAACAAATTGAAAAAGAAATTGATCATGAATTTAGAGATGAAAATGATAGTATTCAAAGTTTGACAAAAGAAGCTAAATTAAAACATTTTTCTGTAATTGCTGAATTAAATGAAATGAAAAAACATTTAATTAATATTGATTCTTATTTTCATAAATGTGAAAAAACAATGTTAAATGCAAATTTAAAACCAGAAGCAATTTGGGTTAAAGATAATTATGAAGAAATTATTAATGATATGTTTAGAAATTTTGACCAAATTAATTTAGATTATAAAATTAGTCCTAATTCTTTTTCTAAAATTAAACAAACTGAATTAAGAATTATTAAAAAAATTGATATTGAAAAAGATAATATTGGTTATTTTCAAAATGTTCCTATTTATATTGATAAATTAGTTCAAGAAGATAAACAATATTATTTAACTAAAAAAATTGTTTCTTTAAAACATGAAAAAGAAGAAGCTAGAATTCAAAACAATAAAAAAGCTCAAGATAAAGGAAAAGAAGACTTTCAAACTAGTATTGATCCTTTAAAATATGTTTTAGAAGAAAGACCTATTGATAGACAAACTGATATTGTTAATAATGAATTAAAAAGAGAATTTAGAAAATTATTTGAAAAAAATAATTCTAATGTATAGGCTTATTTAATTATTGTCAATATTTATTTTAATGTTTTTATATAAGGTTTATTTATTTTTTTCATTTATAAAAAAATATGAATAATTTGAGAATCTATTATTTATGAAAAAGTTTTAAATAAACTCTAAAATTAATTAAATCAATCATTCATTTATACTCTATTATATATATAAATAATGATTTTCTTAACAAGGAGAATAGTTTTATAATATATAAACAATTTAATAAATATAAATTTATATATAAAAGCATTTATTTACCATTTTTCAAAATTTGAAGTTGAATATTCAGTATAATCATCTCTTGGAGGTACAATATCAATTTCAGGTAATTTAGGTTCAGGATTATTTCTATTTTCTTTTTCCCATTTTTTAAAATCTTTTTCAATTTTTTCAAATTGTGACATACTATCTAAAACAACTTTTCTATTTTCTTTTGTTAATCCTTCAAGCCCTTTTGCTTCAAAATTAAATATTTCATTATACATTTGTTCAATTTTTTCTTTTCTTAAAGTTGATCTTATTACTTCAATTGATCTTGCTTTTTCATAATAATCAGTTATAATTTTACTTTTCATTTGTTCATAATAATTAGTATGGAAACTTTTATAAAATCCTTCTTCATCATTTTTTTTAAGAGCATTAATCCTTTCTTCAATCATATTTTTCCTTTGTTTTAAATAATTTTTACTTTTAAGTTTATAAGATACAGTATATAATAAAAGATGATAAAAAATTTCTCTAACTTGCCAAGACCAATGGAAAAATAAATTAAAAAATCTATTTTGAAAAATATCTGTTAAAACTTCACTTAAATGTATTATTGACATTTTTTCAGCATTTTTATAATATAGCCATAAATATTTTGCTATACAAAGAGCATTATCAATTTCTAATATAATTGAAAAAGGTGCTTTTAATAAATTAAAATCAAATTTATATCCAAAAGATGAAGTAATTTCATTTTTTTCACTTGTAGTAAAAAAAAAATCTAAAATTTTAACTACCATAAAAACACTTGGACTATCATATGCATTTGTTCTATTTATTATTATTTTATAAAATGAATTTACATCATTTGGATTATAAATAAAAATCCCTAAAAGTTTAATTAATGATGTTGAATAACTATAAATTGGTTTACTTTGAAGATCTTCAGTTATTGAATCTTTTATTACTGAAATTCCAGGAACTTTTTCTAATGTAACATCTTCATTTTTTTCAAATTTAGTTAAAAGATATGGTTCAAATTGTTCAATTATATTATAAAAACCTAATCCTTTTAAACTTATTCTTTGTCTCCAATTACAATCATTTAAAACTTCTTTTAATTTCTTTGATTTTTCTTCAAAATGAATTTCTTTTATTCTTGCTATTTTATTGTAAAATAATTCACTCCAATCAAATATATAATTGTAACTTCCCATTAATATTATTTCAGTTTTACTTACTTTATAATTTGGATTTAATGTTTTTAAAAATTCAAATTGAAATAAAGGAATTCTAAAATATGCAGTTGCTAAAACTATTGAAATAAATTGTTTAGTTTGATCATCATTGAATTTTCTATTGAATTTTTGTAAAGTATTATCTAATAATTTAACCATAAATTCTAAAAATAATTCAATTACTTTAATTTGTAATTTATTTTGTTCTTCATTTTTACCAAGATTTGTAAATAAAGATAATGATTTTAAAGTTAATTCACCTCTTAAATTTATTAAATTTAAAATTTCAAAACAAATTTGTCTTTGTTCTTTATTAAAACCATCCATAGAATTGATAATAGTTAAACCTACATTTAATAAAATTTCTGGAGCTTTTAATCTTCCATATTCAGTTTTAATGTCATATCTATAATGACCTTCTTTATCTTTATAATTTAAAGGAATTATAAAAGTTTTTAAAACTTCAGTTAAATGATTATTTAATTCTTTATAAGAAAAAGAATTTTGTTTTAAAGTAAAATTTAATATACTTTGTGTTAATTCTCCATTTTGACTTTCTATATATTTTAATTCTTTAGGTAATTCATTTTTATTTTTGGCTTCTGATAAAGAGGAAATATTATAATAATTAGTATTTAAATCTAATCCTTTTTCTGTATGACAACCACATAAAACTTGTTTTAATAAAGGAATATGTTTTATTGTTATATTTCCTTCTATTTCTCCTATTACTTTTCCATCATGATATATTGTTTCTTTATATTTAATTGGTAATCTTTCATCAAATATTTTTAAAACTACATTATTACTTAATTTTTTAGTATCCATTTTTTTCTTATCATTTTCTTTTTCTTTATAATTTGCATTTGATAAAATTTTTCCAAAATTTATTTCACTTCTATGAGAAGAAACTTTTTCAATTCCTAAATCTAATTTACTATTTTTAGGAGATAAATTTTGACCACTTAAATTTAAATCAACAATTTTTTCTTGAAAAGCTTCTTTATATAAATAATTAAATAAATGAAAACAATTACTCATTTGAAAATGTAAAAACATAGTTTTTTCACTTAAAATATTATATAAACTAATTCTTGAATAACCTATTTCTAAATTAGGTAATAATATTAAAAAATCATCATCATCAACATTTTTCACTTTCATAGTTTTACTTTTTAAATCTTTTTTCAAAGATGTTGTTGATTTAGGAATTTTCATAAAATAAGTTCCTTTACTTTCAATAGGGCTTTTTAATTCTCTATTATCTTTCTCAAATAAATCATCATTTTTAATATTATTCTCTTCATTTTCAGCAACACTCATTTCATAAAATAAGATTTCAATATTTGAACAAGTTAATTCATTAACACTTAACATAATTTTATTAAAAGTTAATGGATTATCTTGATTTTCAGGTTTCCAATTATATATAGTTTTATTTCCTTTTACTTCATTTTCTCCTTTAACTGGAGTAGTAAATTCAGTTTCACTTTTTTTTCTTTCATATAAATATTTCATTTTAAAACAAATTTGATTTTGAACAGAATAATTTAATTTTGCTGTAATTGAATCTATACTTATTGAAATTTCTGCTTCTTGAACACATTCAACATCAAATAACATTCTTCCTAATAATATATTTGAATTTTTTGAACTTAATAAATGTATATCATGATGTTTAGTTCCTATTGCACAAGTTAATAAATCTACTGATAAAATTGATATTGGAATTTCTTTTTGTAAAATATTTGATAATGGTTTTTTTATTTCATTGTTAAAACTATATAATTCGATTTTAATATATGAATCTTTTAAAGAATAAAAATCAATTTGTAAAGGAAATTCTTTATGTAAATTAAATTTTGGTTCTGGTCCTTTGATTGTTTCTTGAGAATAATATATTTTATCTACAAATTGAACTTTAATTGCATAAAATTTTTTTTCTTTTAAATCTTTGGCTTCAAAATTATTTATTTCAACTACAAAATTTAATGGTTCTTTTGGAGGAATTGTTGCAGTTACTTGGGAATTATCTTGATTTATTGTATATTTACTATTAAGTTAATTTTTTATTTACTAATCTGTTAAATTTAAACGATTTTTTTCTGCAGTAGTACATCCACATTGTCCCATTTAAATTACATAATTAATATATTAGATTTTTATTATTTTTATTTAATGGAAGGGAACAATAATGAAAATGGAGGAAATATTAATAATAATAATGAAAATGAAAAAGATAATAATGTTGTTTTAGATGAAAAGAAAAAAGAAGAAATTAAAAATGAAGAAAATAAGAATAAAGAAATTCAAAATGAAGATATTAGAAAAAATGAAGAAATTAAAAATGAAAATAATAAAATAATTGAAGAAATAAAAAATAAAGATAATAACAATATTGAAGAAGAAAAAAAAGAGCATAAAAAAATGAAATTTCAAGATCTTTTTAATGTAATAAATCAACAAAAAATAGAACTTGAAAAATTAATAACTGAAAAATCAAAAGATATGAGAGAAAAATATCATTTTGCTCTTAGTTATTCAAATGGCATTTTATTAATAATCAAATTATTTATATCATTATTATTTGAAAGAATTGAAAATTCTTTTAAAGAAAATAATAATTATTTTCAATTTTTTAAGAATATTCAAACAATATATCAATCTTTATCTGAGCAAATAAATAATACAAAATCAACTTTTAAAAGTAATAATTTAAAATCACCTAAAATATATGATAGTGGTTTAGGAACAGTGTTAGAAAAAACTCAAAATTCAATTTCTAAAAATTTTAAAGATTTATCAAATTCCTTACAGAATAAAATTTTATCAAAAAGTACCACAAATACAATAAACGATAAATATAATGAAATAATTAAATTAAAAAAAACAATAAATTCAAGAATTGATAAAATTGAAAGAAGAAGAAAAAAATTACAAAAAAAATATACTTCAAAATTTGAAATATTATTTAGAACTTTTTCACCAGAAATTAATTCTTCAAAAATATTAGAAAAACCTTCAAATTTAGATGATATAGAAGATTTTGTAATAATAATAATGGATTTCTATAATGCAACAAATAAATTAGTTTTAAAAACAAATTTATTTGTTATAGATATGAAAGATTTATTATATAAAGTAAATATGGTATTTTTAGAATATACAAATTTAATTAAAACTTGTGCTTTAATTTATATTAAAGAAAGTAAAATGACTTTCAGTCAAGAAATAGTAAAAGATTTAGAATTAATAGAAAAATATTATGAAGATATGCTTAAACCAGGAGTTGATCAAAGTTTTAGAATCCCAAAAATTTTTGATTCTGAAGAATCAAAAGAAAAAATGAATAATAACTTAAAAGAATATAAAATTTTTCTCAAAAATTCAAATAGAGTTCAAAATGAGATATTAAATAATGAATATAAATTTAAAATTGAAAATTATGTTAATGTAGAATTATTTTTTGAAACTTTAGTAAGTATAAATCCACAACCTTCGAGTTTAAATTTTCATGACTTAATTTTAGATAAATTTGAAATTAAAAGAGATCCAGGAATGTTTAGTAGTTGGAAAGATTGTACAGTTATGTTTACTAAACAAAATCATATGATTATTTTTGATAAACCAATTAATAAATTTTTTGTAAATATATTTGAAATTAGTCATGTTACATACACTAAAAGAGAAGATAAAAAAAAACTATTTTTATTTTCTATTTCTGTTAATAGAAAAAGTAAAATTATGAATACTAGTGGAACTTATTATTATGATGCTTTAAGTTCTGAAGTTTTAAAAAAAATTGAAAGTTATTTTAATATAATTGAAGGGAATATTAAAGGAGATATTAAAAAATAATTAATTTTTTAATTTAAAAATTATTTTGAAATAATTTTTTATATTTTATTTATTGTATTTTTTTAAAAATGTCATTTCTTTCTTTATGTATTTTTATTCTTTCTATTATTATTGCTTTTATTCCTATTTTGTTTAATATTGGTGATATTCAATCTAAAATTTCAATTAGTAATTTATTTAAATTTAAAATTCCTGAAAATATTGAATCAAATAATTTAAATTTGATTATTGAAAAAAATAATGAATTTAGTAATGAATTAAGAAATAAATATAAAATTTTACTATCAGATATTCAAAATTATCAAAAAGAAATTTCTTATTTAATTTTAGAAAGAAATCTTTTAGAAAAAATTAATGAATTAAAAAATGAAACTGAAAAATTTCAAAAGGTTGAAATTGAATATAAAAAACCAAAAATAATAACAAATTTTTCTCATTATGAAATAAATGAAATTAAAAACTTAATAAATCAATATCTAAGATAATAATTTATTTATCTTAAATTGAGTTGAAATAAAAAATAAATAAATTTTAGTTTTAACAAATTAAATAATTGTTTATTAATTAATTATTAAGCATTTAAAACACAAATCTATTAATTTAAAAAAAAGATAATTTTAATATTTTTATTTTTAAATATATTCTATAATAAAATCTTTTTATTTTATTATAAAAAAAATGTTTTTAATGTTAAAAGTTAGAAAATCAAACAAATTAATACATTTATAAATATAATTAACTCAAATCAGAATAAAAATATATTTTCCATTATTTTAAATTTTCTTTTTATATTTATTAAAAAGTAATTAAATTAAAAAGACTTTATTCAAAAAAATTTTGCATGCTGTGAGATTTGAACTCACGAGTACGTACGTACAAATGATCTTAAGTCACTCCCCTTAGACCGCTCGGGCAAGCATGCAACTGAAATTATTATAATATTTTGAAAATATCAATTATGGTTATTAAATATATTTTTTATTTTTATAATATATTTTATTAGGAAACATTTTTAAATTTCTTTATTGAATTAGAATTATCAATTATTTAATTAAATTAATTCTTTTTTAAATTGCATATTTCATTCATTTATAAATTATTTTTTTTATAATTTTATAAAAATAATTAAATTAAGAAGAAATTTTATATCAGATTGAAGATAAATTCTTTGAGAGAGAAAAATAATAAATTTAACTTAAATATTTTATATTTATTAAATATATTTAAGTAAAGCTTTTCTTTTATAAAAATTTTCTTCTTATATTAAGATTATTTTTTATATAATAATTCTTTTTTGAAAAGATTATATTTCATTCATTCATTATTATTTTCTTTTTTTGTTAAATAACTAAAATTTATTTCTTTTTCTCCTTCATTAACGAAATTTACCTTTTGTTTTCCTTTATTAATAATATAATCTTTCAATAAAGGATCCATTTCTATAGGTTTTAAATCCATAATTAATTTTTGAATTTTATAACAATTTTCACAAAGACATTTAATTAATAAAACAGTCCATTCTTTTTTTAAAGGATTACATTTATCCATTTTCATATGATTTAAAAGATAATAAAAATATTCAGGTTTATCTATAAAAAAATTCTTGGTATGTTCATTTTTATAAGCAAAATTTGATAAAAATTTTATTAAATTTGTTTGTAAACCATAAAAATAATTTTTTTGAGATAATATTGGAATATTTTTCATTTGATCTGATTTTAAACCTTTTGATCTAAAAAATATTTTATCATATAATTCATCTGTTTGTTTTAATATTTCAATTATTTTTAAATATAATGATTCTTTATTTAAATTTTCAAAAGATACTTTTCTATAATCTTCATTATTTAAATCATCAGTTGTTAAAATTACACTAAAAATATCTGTTAAACAAATTATTATTTTATTATCGTTAATAAAATTAACATTTTCTAAGGAAATTTTTTCATAATCTCTTAAAATATCATTTTCTTTTATTATTTCATTGATATTGTTTAATGTTTTTTCTATTAAATTACATAATATAGGAATATGTTTTGTTGATATTAATAAAATTTTTTTGTCTTTTGCATAATCAATTATATCTCTTATTATTTCTAAAATTATTAAATTTATATTTTTGTCTTTGTAATTTATCATTTTATTAAATAAACTTTGATTATTTAATTTTTGACAATTCTCTTCATTTTTTAAAATATACTCAAAAATTAGATTTATCCAATCATTTATTTCTTTATTATCTCTTTCTTCTGGATTTTTAGGATTATAATCTATATTATTTATAATATCAATAAATAAATTATAATGTTCTTCTGAGAGATATAAATTTAAAATTTTAGTATTTAATAAAAATAATTTATAAATAATCCCTAAAAGAAATTTTTGAACTTTTAAGTCTTTTTTAAAATTATCATAAACTTCTTTTAAAATCATAAAATTATCTTCAAATATTTGTTTAAAAATTTTTATTTGAATTGAACTTTCATTTCCTAATTCATTATGTAAAAACATAAAAAATAATCTTGCATAAGTTAATTGAGATTCAATACTTTTATTTTTAATTTCATTATTTAAATCTTTAATAATAACAATTAATAAATGTTTATTCACTACTTTAACTTGATAATCATCATTATAAGTAACATCTCTTGAAAGCTTCCTTATAATATTAAGTTTATCATCATATTCTTTATTTAAATAATTATCAATAATTTCATCAATAGAAATAAAATTTTCTTTATTCATTAAAAAATGAATAAAACAAAAAAATAAACAAAAGCTAATAATATTTTTTAATGACGTATTAAAATATATTAATTGTATTCAAAAATAAAAATATTTCTATTTGAAATATGGAAGATAAATATAAAAAATTTAAAGAATTTGATTGGATAAATAGTCAAGAATGGCAATCATATTATAGAAATTTATATCCAACTCCTCCTCCTTCAAAAATAGAAAAATACAAAAAAAAATTTTACAAATTAAAAGTAGATAATGACTTTGATATTAATTATAATCCTCCAGAACAAAAAACTAATAATACAAATACTAATACAAATACTCATACAAATACTAATACTAATTATAATAATTATAATCAATATACTTTTCAAACTGTACCAGGAAATCCAATTAATTCAATATTATTATTAAATATAGAAACTTTATTTTTATTCTTCTTTATCTTTTCTTTATTATTTAATTTCCATTCTTTAAAATTATGTTGTATTGCTTTTTTAATCAGAACAATTCGTCAATGTGGAATTCCAAAATTTAATATAGAATATTTACAAATATTAATTTCAAATGATGCTTTCCATATATTAATGTATAGCATAGTTTTATTTATTGATAGATTTAATTATTTTATTATTTTCCCTTCTATTTTAACAAGTGTAATTGATATTTGTGAAAATATTAAAATGTTAAATAATCAATTTTTAATTCAATTTAATAAATATTTTGATTTAATTTTATCAAAAAAAAATGAATTAATTCAAGATAGAGCTCATGTAGAAGTAGCTATTGGATTTTTATTAATAATTGGAATTTTTTTAAAATTAAATTCTATTCTTTTACCTATTATTTATTGGCAATTTATGAAAATTAAATATACTTTAAATCCACAAATTAAAAATTCTTTCTCCTATTTAAATTTATATGCCAATAATTTTAAAAATAGTAGTAATTGTCCTTCTTTTGTTAAATTTATTATTGATAAAATTCAATGGGTTTTTGAATATATGGGAAGAGTTGATATTCCACAAAATGGACAACAACAAAGTGGAAGTAGATGTTCAATCTTTTAAAAAATATATGATATAAAATTAAAATTTTTCTTTTTTTAATTAAAAGAAATAATATTCTTGTTATTCACTAAATAAATAAAACTTGAATTAAATTAAATAAATTAAATAAATTAAATAAAATAAATCAATAATCAAAACTCAAAAAAAAAAAATATAAATATTTAAAAAAAAAAAAATTTAAAAATCCACATTTAATTTTTAAAAATATTTTTTAAAAACTTATTGTTGCATAAAAGCAATATCTTCAGTTTTAATTCCATATCCAATATAAACTCCTCCAAACAAATTAGAATTAGCTTTATGATAAGCAAAATATCCATTCCAAATTAAGCTTCTAATATTAGAAACACTTTTACTAGAATCAACATGAATACTCCAACTTCCTTTAATCTCATCATCAGAAATACAATCTAAAAAAGAATAATCAAAAACAGCATTTCCCATATTTATCATATCAATTTTATTTTCACATTCAACAGGTCTAAAATGAAAATATTTATCAGGTTTATCTAAATCTTCACTTGATAATCCTTCAAATAAATCATTTCTTCTTATTTCATTTATTGGTAACATTTTAAAACTTCCTAAAGGAACAATTGAACAATCATGTGATATTGCTCTTACTATATATGATAATCTATCACTTTCAGTTAAATTCTTTAATTTTAAATTTGGTTTAAAAACATCTCCTATTTGCTCTTCTATATTTGTGTTTTTATTATCTGAAAATTTTTTAAGAATAATATCTGGATTTCCTATAAAATATGTATTATAATTTTTAAACTCTTTTAAATGATGTTTTTGAATTTCTGGTAGTTCAGAAAAAGAAAAATTTGATGAAGTACAAAAATAAAATTTTCTCTTTGGAAATTTATTTCCTTTATAATATAAAGCTTCTGATATATAATAATCTTTTTCTGCTCCCATTATTTTTCCCCAAAATAATATTTCATCTGATTGAATATCATTTTTTAATTGATCTAATGTTAATCGAAGTTTTAATACTTCTTCTATTGATAAACATATTCCATTTGCTGATGATATTGGTTTCATGTGTTCTTCAAGTCCATCATCAAGTTTCATTTTTTTATTTGGTAGTTATTTTTTATATTTATTTAATTTTTAATTTTTTTTTATATATATATTTTATGTAATAAATTGATTAAAATGAATAACAATAATAATAATACAATTATATGATATAAAACTACTTTATATTTACTTTTGAACTAATAATTTAATGATTATCAATTAATTTTATAAAAATATCATCAAAAGTAAATTTGGAAATTACCCAATTATCAATTTGTAATTGTTCTTGAACTTCTTTTAATTTTTCAAATAATTTATTTACATTAAGAACATCATATCTAATTTTAAAACTAATATTATAGAGATATTCTTCAAATAAACGACATCCTTTAGGAAATATTTCTTGCATCAATTCTTTAATTTTGTTCTTTTTATCTTTATTTCTTAAAAGTTTTTCTTCATTGTTCAAATTTGTAATTATTTCTTTATTTTCTACATGTCTTTTTTTATAATTAAATTTAATTTCTAATTTATAATCTTTAGAATAAGTATTTATAAATTTATACGGATTGCCTAAATATTTTAAGCTCCCATTCGATACAATTCCAACACGATCACAAACGTGTTGTATTTCATCCATTGTATGAGATACTATTATCATACTTGTTTCCACTTTGAAACTTTTTAAAATATTCCATATTTTTATTTTATTTTCTGGACTATATCCTTTTGTTGGTTCATCTAAAAATAAAATTGCAGGTTCTCCAATTAATGCTATGCCTATGGCTAATTTTCTTTTCTCTATTTCTTTTAATTTACAGATTAATTCATTTTGTTTTCTTTCCAAATGAGTTTTTGATAATATAAGATTAACCATATTATTTATTTTTGTTTTTCCTTTTTTACTATTTTTTATTTTGGAATAAAAATTAAGTGTTTCTTTTACAGTTAAATCATCCCATAATATATTATTTTTAGGACAAAACCCAATTAATTCATTTAATTTTTCCATATTATGTTTAATTTCATATCCATTAATATATATATTATCATTGTTCATATAAAATATATTATTTAATATTGAATAAAATGAGGCCTTATTAGTCTTATTTGAATCAAGTATTCCGAAAATTTCATTCTTTTTTACACTTAAAGAAAAATTATTCAAATATTTTCGATTTTCATCTGAAATTCGATTGCAAATAAAAGGATATTCTTTTAATCTTTCTTCCCCTGAATTTACAATATTTTTAACACCTTCTATTTCATTAAGAACTTCATCATCATTTAATGGAACGTCCGTTGATATTTGATTCAGTTCATAATTATTATCTTTTTCTTTTTCGCTTACTTTTGTTTTTATAATATTATCATCATCATTTTTACTATTGTCAATATCTATTTCATTACTAACCAAATCTTCTTCTTCAATATTAGTAATTAATTGTTTTTTATTTAATTTTTCTGTGAATTTTTCATCTTTATTATCAATACAAAAGCATTGTATTTCTTTATTTCTTTTAACAAATATAGAATTTAACCATATGCCTAATATTCCATATAAAATTCCATCAAAAAATAGGAAAAATAGAATACATATGATTTCAGCATTAATACTTGAAATATCAGAAATACATGCATGATACCCACAAGAAATAGTTATATAATGCATAATTCTAATAAAAGCAAAAGTAGGCAAAATATTCAATATATAAGGTGCTTCTAGAGGAATAACAAATAAAGCCATATTTAAACAAAAAAGAGCAAATGATATAATAAAATAAAATGAAAGAAAAAGAACTGTTGATGTCCTTTCTTTAGAAATAAATGCTTGAAAAAAATAAGATAAGCCAATTTGTGAAAAACCCCATCCTAATAATGTCAATATAATTAATAAAAAGCTACTTTCTCCTAAAAACCTTAATTTAAAAATATATATTTCAAATATTAAGAAAACTAATGCCATAATTGCATAAAAACAATAATCTACTATAAAATTACTAATCCAATAATATCTCATTTTCACTCCATTTATCTTTAAAAACTGAAAAATTTTTTTATCTTTTTCATTAACAATAGTATATATAAAAAAAGGAATTAGAAGAGATATAACAAATGGATATATACCAGAAGCTACTACAGATGTTACTCTTTGAACATTTACTTCATTATCTTCTGGCCCTATTGGTAAAATTTGTAATCCACTAGAAACAGTAATATTAGGAAATATCTTATGCATATATGCTTTATTCATAATTCCTATTTCCCATGACATTCCAGTTATAGCACTAGGTAAAATTTCATATCCTTTAGAATTTTCATTAAATATATAAAATAATGTTACACCGCTTCCTCTATGATAATTTGAGACCAAATAATCTCTTATTTGGACAGTATAATAGAAGAGAGTTTCATTCAAAAGATTCACAGTTATTGCTCCTTCAGGGACAAAAGACAATACTTTTTCTTGAAATATTTCTTTTATATCTATACGATTTAAATCAACTCCTCTATTATATAAATAATCATCTATAGTTTTTTCGGTATCATAAATTTTTGCATCTTCAGGAGTTCTAAAATATGGGGAAGTATTAAATTGTTGAGGATTATCATTGCAAAAAGACCTTAACATATTTTTGCTACCAATTAAATCTTCAAAAAATTCCCTTGCCCTTTTATTTGCATTTATGTCAAAATCATATAAATACCATTCTTCACAATTCGTTGTTTTAGCTGATATATTTGAATATTTTAATTTGGCATATAAGGGAATATTATATATTACTGGAACATCTGTTTTTAATATTGGCATACTTTGAATTATAACAATTTCAGCCATTTGCTTTGCCAAAAAAATTATAAGTAGCCATATAAGTGGATTAACAATATTACAAATAGTATTACAACAGTTGTGTTTTAGTTGAATAGCATTTTTTTGTAAAAGAGTTGAAAGTTGATAAGCCATTAAAAAAATTTAAATGTTTTTTTTGACGATTATGATTAATTATTATTTTTTTAAAAAATTAAATAATTATTATTTTAATCAGTAAATAAAAGGTTTTTTTATTTAAAAAAATTAATTAATAATTTTTTTATATGGGGATTGGGG
>JAEEGK010014364.1_pt1 | contig 17700 bp, 10 predicted proteins | sample 8958771 | NCBI WGS metagenome assembly JAEEGK01 (sample SAMN16246547, study PRJNA631951) | gut metagenome | biome: gut microbiome; feature: rumen; material: SC-attached | host: Bos | place: Iran: Karaj | collected 2018-10
AGAAATACTATCATTTTTTACTGATTTTGGAAAAACAAATGGAATAGAAATAAATATAAATAAGAATAATGAAGAACAAAAAGAGGATTATTTAAATGAAAGTAATATAAAACCATTTAGTTTAATTATAGAAAGTGCAGTTTTAGGATATATATTTAATGATAAAATAATAACAAGAAATTTTTTAAAAATAGCTCTTTGTGCAGTAAGTGTAGTATGTTGTAGAGTATCACCTCTTCAAAAAAGTCAAGTAGTAAAAGAAGTAAAAAATATAAATAAAAATTTTATAACTTTAGCAATTGGAGATGGAGGAAATGATGTATCAATGATAATGGAAGCACATGTTGGAATTGGAATTCATGGCGAAGAAGGAATGTTAGCTGTTCAAAGTTCCGATTTTTCAATTGGAGAATTTAAATTTTTAAGAAGATTATTATTCTTTCATGGAAGAAATTCACTTAATAGAACTGGAAATATGATATTATATTTTTTCTTTAAAAACTTTACTTTTACTATTTTACAATTTTATTTCACTTTCTATAATATTGCAAGTGGACAAACCTTAATAGATGATTTGTTTATTACTTGTTTTAATTTAATATTTACTGCTTTACCTTTAGGAGTTCAAGCTTTAACTAATTTTGATGTATTAAATAGTGATTATGAATTTGCTGATCAATTAATGCCTTTATTATATTATGAAAGTAATTATAATTGTGTTTTTACTGTTTCAAGTTTTTGTTGGAATATATTTAAAGCTATTTTTTATAGTGCTATTAATTTCTTTGTTGTTATTTATACTTCTAAAGAAAGTTCAATTAATAATTTAGGACAAAACGGTGATATTTGGTTTAATTCTCTTTGTCTTTATACTAATATTATTTTTGTTGTTTCTTTTAGTTTAATGATTAAACAAATTTATTGGGTTTGGTTATTTCCTTTTATTATTATTTTAACTTCATGGATTATCTTTTTTCTTTTTTGTATTGTTGCTCAATCTCATTCTGTGTTTAACTCTTCTGGTGCTATTTATCCTAGTTTTGAAAGCGGAAAATTTTGGTTTAATGTTATTATTGTTACTGGATTTTGTTATATTTTTGATTATTTATTACATAGTTTTGAAATTAATTTTAGTGGGAAATTATGTAATGAATTATTAAATAATCTTGAAAATAAATCTAATTTAACTACTATTTTTGAAAGGAGTGAAGTAATAAAAAAAGCTTATATTAAAATGGATTTAGCAGGAAAACCTTCAAAAAGTAGTAATGAATCATTTAGTAGTCAAAGTGAAAATAATAATAGATCATATAGTTCAAATAAATCTAATTCTAAAAAAAATGATAAAAATGCTTCTTTTAGTTCAAGTAAAGAACAAATGATTCCTGTTCAAAATGATTTAAAGGCACTTAATCAAAATAATGAATATGGTGTTCAAGCTAGTAGAATTATGGAAAAAAAAAATAAATTAAAAAAAAATGAAATGTTAAGAAATACTTCTGGTAATTCTAAAACAAAAAAATTAGAAGATACTGATTTAGATATTCCTAATAATAAATTTTTAACTTCTTATAATCAAAAAGATAATAATCAAGAAAATATTGATAATATTATTAAAGTTAAAAAACATAAAAAAAATGCTTAATATAAAATAATAATGTACTTACATCTGAATTTTAAATAATAATAAATTATATGTATGTAATTATAGTTTTTTAATTCATAAATTATCATAAAATTTTTTCAAGTATTTAATCACTTAATTTATATTTTTAATGGAGGATTTTTTTAAAAAGTAAAATCAAATAAGTAAAATAATAAACTAAGATTTTATAATTCTTTAATAAAAAATAATCTAAAAATAAACAAAGGTAAAAAATAAACAGATATATGAATTAAAACAAATAATAAAAAAAATTAATAATATATTACTTTTATAATCATTTAATATTTTAAAAAATTAATTTTTGAATAAATAATTATTTTTTAAAATAATTAGATATAAAATGACAGACCAAGAAATAATAGACCTTCCACAAGAAGGATTAATGGGAGGTGCAGGGCCTTCTGAAATTCCAGATCATTTAAGAGAACTTGCTCAAAAATATAGAACTAATAAAATGATTTGTAGAAAATGTTATGCTAGATTACCTTTAGGTGCTCATAATTGTAGAAAAAGAAAATGTGGTCATTGTGCTAATATTAGACCTAAAAAGAAGATAAAAGAAAAGGAAAAAGGAAAATAAATAATTGAAATAATATATGCATTCATTTTATTATCAAATCAATTGAAATTTACTTTTAAAATTCTTTTATTTAATAATCTTTTTTTATTTTCATTTTTTTTGAAATATCTTTCTAATGAATTCAACTAAATTTTTTAAAGAAATTATTAATTTAATTTAAAAATTAAAATAATGGATTTTAATTCACTTATTTTCCCAATTCCTACTCCAACATATACTAAAAATGATTATAAAGGGAAATTATTATGGATTCCAAAAAAGGATTTTTCATATAAAGACAAAATAAAATATTCAAATAATTATTATTATCAAATAAATGATCCAGGGCACATTCAACCAATACAATTAAAAAGAAAAGAAAATCCAGGAAAATTAATTTTACATTCAAAATCAGCTTCAATGGTTCAAAAAGTACCTTCAATAACATTTCAAATAGATAATAAATTTAATGAAGATTCATCAAATCAAAAAATAGAATATGATTATATACCTTGTTTATATATAAAACCAAAGAAACCGAATGATAAAATAATATTATATTTCCATAGTAATTATGAAGATGCTGGGAATTGTTTTGTTTTTTGTAATTCAATGTGCCAATTTTTGGGAATAAATATTTTAATTATTGAATTTCCAGGATATGGAATTTATAAATCTAAAGAATCTGTAAATGCAGATTTAATAATAAAAGATGCAGATATAATATTTAGTTTTATAAATGAAGTTCTAGGAATTTCAGAAAGTAATATTATTATTATGGGAAGAAGTGTTGGTTCTGGACCAGCAACTTATTTAGCAACGAAACATAATATTTTATCATTAATATTATTATCTCCTTTTAAATCTATTAAAGAAGCAATTAAAACAATGTTTCCTAAATTAAATTTTGGAAGTTTACTTAAAACATTTGTAAAAGAAAGATTTAATAATTATGAAAATATAAGTAAAGTTTCTTGTCCAATATTATTTATTCATGGTAAAGATGATAATTTAGTTCCTTCAAGTCATTCTATTGAAATGATTAATCAATGTAAATCTCCTGCTAAATTAGTTTCTCCTCAAAAAATGAGTCATAATTCTTTTGATTTTGTCAATGATGTTTATATTCATATAAGAGATTTTTTAAAAGTTTTCACTGTTTTAAATTCAACACAAAAAATTGATGATACTGATGAAAATATTAATGATAATAATACTATTGATTTTCCACAGTTTATGTTTTTTCCACCTATTGATTGAAAAAAATAAAACCTTTTTTTATAATATTATTTATAATCACATTTTTAATTATATATATTAAAAACAATAATTAAGTATAATAAATAATGTGATTATTTATAACATTGTTTCATTAGTTCCCAAGGAGTTAAGCCATTATTATTTACTATAGATTCATTAGCTCCGCTTTCAATAAGGAAATTTACTATATTTAAATTATTTTTTAAAAATGCAATGTGTAAAGCAGTATTTCCAAGATAATTTTGAATATTTAAATTACAACCATTATTTATTAAAAATTGTATAATTGGTTCGTTTCCATTTTTAACTGCTTGTATTAATAAAGTATCACCTGTTTTATATAACCTATTATTAATTTGGTCTTTAAATTCAGAAAATTTTTTTTCAAATAATAAATTTTGACCTCTGTCTATTAATTTAAATAATCTTTCAAATTTTGGTGAATCAATATTTTTTTCTTGAAATTCAAATATTCTTAACAATGAATTTTCTTTTGACATTGGATCTCCTCCTAAATTTTTTAGTAATTCCATATTTTTATTCCAACTTAATTTTGATTTTATTACTTCTTCTCTTTTAAAATAAGCTTTTATTAATTGATTTTCTTTTAAGAATTTTTTGTTTCTATTTATTAGGAAATTTTTATTATAATGTGGATTCCAATTTTCAATATAATCATTTGTTTCAAAAAATTGATTTTTTATATCTTTCTTATCTATTTCTTCTTTTTTTTTCTTTACAATAGAAGATATATTTGCATATATACTGTTTCTTTTTTTTTTTTCAAATTTTAGAAAAGTAAGTAAAGATTGCTTTTTTCTTTTTTTTGTTTGCTTTTTTTTACTAGGAAATAATTGTTTAAAATTAATTTCTTTCAAATTATTTGATATTTGAAAATCAAATGATATTATATCAATTAAAAATATTCTGTTAATATAACATTTATTAGCACTTCTGATTATTTTATATATATTTTTATAATATTCTGAATCACAACTCTTTAATTTTGTAGATTCAGTATTTTCAGAATCTTTATTAAAAATATATTGGATGACTTTTTTATATACATTAAAAAATTTATCTAATACATATATCATATTTATATTTTCAGTTTGAGTAAGTGAAAAACTAACTAAAAAATATTTTACTAGAAAAAACTCCAATTTTTTCAAATTTTTTGATATTAATATACTTTCATTAAAGAAAATATTATATAATTTCTTTATAAAATCTTTAAATTTAGGACGTTCAATAAAATTATTTTTTAATAAATCATTCTTTTTTTCATTAATTAAATTCTTTGAATTAATAAGCAACTCATTTTTTACTTTTTCTATATATATTTTCTTTCCATAAGATAAATATTTATTAACATCTAACTTTTTTCTTTCTTTACTTAAATATTTACTCAAATTCATATTTTTTATATTTTTTTTCTGATTATCATTACAATCAAATTGATTTGAATTATTATTTAAATCTTTATAAGTATAATTTAAACCTTTTTTATTTTTTATTGGACTTTTACTCAATTGTCTTTTTATAGTTTTTTTAAAATTGTTATCTCTAAATGTTTTGTTATTTTTTTCTAAATAATAATTAGAATATGTTTTAGGAATATAGTTTGATAAATAACTATTATTATTTTCTCCTTCAGAATCTATGTAAATCATATGTTTAAAACTTTGAGTTTTATTTGTGTTATAATTTACATTTTTAAATGTTTTATCTGTTTTTCTTCCACTCAAAATTGCTTTTAAATCTCTTTCTTCAAAACTTTTTTTATTTAATTTAACAGGTTTTTCTTTTGAATTAGTTTTATTAAATAAATTAGATATTTTAAAAAATTGAATCGATGAATTTTTAGAAAAACTTTCTTCTGTATTTGTTTTATTAAAAGTATATTGAGTATTCATACAATTTGTTACAAATTGATCATTAACAATATCTGAATTTGTTCTAAATTTTGGATTAATTTTTAATTTAATATTTTCTATACTCTCTTTTCTTTTATTTGAATTTTCTTTTTTGATGTTAGTTTTCAATTTATGATAAGATAAATTTCCTTTTTTTTCATTTATCAAAAATAATTTTAATTTTTTATTATCTTCCATCATTCCATTTATATTTGGTAGTTTATTTATTGATAAATTAATATTAGGTGAATTAAATTTTTTTTTTTTTTTCATCTTTCTTTAATTAAAATATTATCCATATAAATTAGTAATTTTAAATTTTAAATATATTTTCAATAAACTTTTTTTAAATCCATTATATAAAAATAAATAATAAAACCTTAGACTTAACAATTAAGAAACAAACCCGAAATATATGTTAACTTCAAATAAAATCTTCAAAAAGATAAAAAAAATAATAAATTTCTCCCAAAAACAAAGTAAATTAAATTTCTCGAATTATCATTTTACATCCTTTCAACAAAGAAACAATTAGAAACTTTGGAAATAAAATATGTTTGTTATGAGAATAACTTTAAGTATATTTTTAATTGGAGATTAAAGATATTCAAAACTAAAAGAATGTAATATAAATTATTAATTTTGATTTTTTCTCATAATTTTAATAAAATATTCATCTCTAAAAAAGAAGAATTTCAATTCATTTTTTTTTATGCGCACATTATCCGCTCAAAAAAAATCCACTTTTTTTCTATCCATGATTTAAATTATATTTTTAATATACGATATTATATATATCTATTCTAATTATCTAGAGATATTTAATATAATATTTATATTCTTTTTTTGGGAATATTTTAATTTTTTTGTTGTTTACTAATTTTTTTTCTTCTATTTTTTTTTTCTTTTAATATTAATGCTCTTAAATTGATTTTTTAATCTTCTGTTTATTATTTAAATTTTCTTCCAAACACTATTTCATTAAAGCTTTAAATAAAAAAATCTCTTGTATTTTTTCAGAAATAAATAGAAAAATTCCTAATCTAAAAAACCCTTTAAAGCTTATACAATATCAATAGAAAAGAAATAAACTAAAAAGAACATATTAAATAAAAATCAAATTTAATAAAGAAAGTAAACAATAATAATATATTAGTATTGTAGTTTAGAAAAACAAAAATTAAATAATCTAATTTTGTTAATAATAAGAAAATTGATGAATATCAACTCCTAAAATAAAAATTAAAAAATTCCATATTGAAATAGTGATTTAATTCAATAATTTGAATGAGATAAATAAAAATCATAAAATTTACTAATTGAACAAAAAACAATGAATTATGTGGTGGTTTAATTATAAAATAAATCAAAATTTAGATAAAAAAATCAGAAGAACAAGAAATATAAATAATAAAAATTTAATTGAATTACATTCTGAAACTGGATTTATTAGTTTTAATTGTAGTATTTTGGGAACAAAAAGCAATTCTTTTTATAAATAATACATCAATATATTTGATAAAAATTAATATTAGTATATTTGATAAAAATTTATTTTACTAAATTCAAGAATTAGATTCTTTATTTTTATTTTTAATAATTTAAATTTTTCTTTTTATCAACAATGGAAAATATTGAAGTTATTGAAAGGAAAGGAAAAAGTAATATAAATTTAACAAAATCACCAAAAAAAACAATAAAAAATGCTAATTTAACCCTACCTTTTAATAAAAAACCTTTTCATTCAAATATATTAGTATTAAATAAAAATTCCACTTTAAATAAAAGAAGGAAAGAAAATACTAAAGTTATAGGTAATATAACTCAAATATTATTAAACTGTGGTTACTCAATGGAATGTGTTAAATATTGTTTTGAAAAATATAAATTTGATACTATTGATAAAGCACTTAATATTATTATGAAAGATAGTAATACTGGAAAATATAATCATAATTTTTTTTCAATAAGTGATTATGAAAAACTTTATGGAAAAATGACAACAGATATTCCAGAAAATGAACGTAGAAATATTTGTTTAATTTGCAAAGATATTGAAAAATTACATATTAATTATAATGAAAATGAAAGTAATTTAGAAAATAAAGATAATTTAGAAAATAAAGATAATTTAGAAAATAAAGACAATACAACTTGTAATAATAATTCATATTTACCTTTACTTAAAAATAATAATTACATGAATAATTGTTTTAGTGAATTAAATAAAAATGAATCAAATGATAACATAAATTTAGGAAAATTAAAGCCAAGAGAAAGTTGTAAATCTTATGTTCCTTATATTCAAATAAATATAAATTTAATAAATAACATAGTAAAAGATTTAGAAACAAAAAAAGATTTATGTTTAATATGTTATGCAAATGAATTAAAAGAAAACAATTCTTTAAAAATGGAATGTGGACATCAATTTTGTTTTGATTGTTATAAACATTACATAAAAGACAAAATAGAAAATGGAATAGTAAGGATAAAATGTTTAATGGCAGGATGTTTAAATATAATATCAGATAAAATAATAAAGCAATTTACAACTCAAGAATTATTTAGAAAATACTTAAAATTTAAAAAAAGAAATTTATATGCTGAAAATATGAAAAAAGGATTAATTCCATGTATTCATCCAGATTGTGAAGAATGGTTAAGATATAAAGAAGGAGATGATCCAAATGTTACTTGTAATGAAGGTCATAGTTTTTGTGCAAGATGTAAACAAAAACAACATAGAGGAAAAAGATGTAAATTATATGATAGAACAATTAATAAAGATTCTAGAATTAAACCTTGTCCTAATTGTAATTATTTAATTGAAAAAATTAATACTGAAAATAAAATTATTTGTCCTATGTGTAATTTTACTTTTTGCTGGTTATGCCTTAATAAATGTAGTAATTATCATTATTATATTTTTAATATTAAAGGATGCCCTTGTTTAAGATATGCTGACCCTAAAAATAGTAAAATATTAAATAATGGAATTATTCAATGTCTTTGGTTTTTTTTGTCTTTTATTTTTACTTTATTAACTTTTGTTTTGATTATTGTTGTATATATTTTTTTTGGGGCTTCTTATGAACTAATTATTTTTTACAATAAAAAAAAAAATAATGAGAATGATTTTGATAGTGATGTATCTTTATCTGATTTTAATGGATATGGACAAGATTATATTACTAATGAAATTAATAATACTAGAGTTAATAATTCATTAAATAACTTTTTTCAACAAAATACTATTGATGATAATCAGGAAAAAAAATGTTGGAATGAATATTATATTTATATTCTTTTATTTTTACTTGGTCTTCTTTTACAACCGTTTTTCCTTGTTTATAAATTTTTACAAACTTTGATGGAATGCTATAAAAAATTTGGATGTTGGTTCTTTTATATGGGAAATTATTAGGAAATTAAAAAAGCAAAAAGTAATCTTAATATATAAATAATCTCTTATATATTTATAGCATATAATATATGTATCTCAAAAGAGTTTTAAGAAAAAAATAAATATAATAAATAAATGATAATATATTTTAATTTAATTAAATTCAAATTATTTATTATTTTTTCCTTGGATATCCTATTCATTTATGTAAATATTTAAAGTATTTTTCTTTAATAATATAAATTTATTTTAATTTTTTATAAATAATGAATTTTAAAATATTATGTTAATTAGAATTATTAAAAATTTTTACTTATTCATATAAATAAATGTTCTTAGAATTTTTATTTTATTATTCATAAAGTATATTATAATTAATTTAAATTATTTTTTAATTTAAATTTTGAAATAAGGTTTCCTTAATTTTTTAACTCTTTCCATTAAAGCAAAATCTCTTAAATCTTGATCATCTTTATTATTATATAATATAGGAACAGATTCAGTTAAATCTAATTTATTAATTACATTATAAGTATATTTATCCATTTCCATTTTATTTTTTATAACTTTATATAAATAGGTTCTATTATTTTTTCCTTGTAAATAAACAATTTGATTATGATTACATTTTGGCATATAATAATCGGACTCAGGTTTTTCATATAAATATTCTATATCATTATCAGTATTTAAATGATTATTTTCTTCTTCTATAATTTTATGTTTATATGATCTTTTTCTAATTAGATTTATTCTTGGTTTTTTTTCCTGTTTAATTTGAGTAGGAAAAAATTCTTCATTATTATTTTCAACATTCATTAAATTTCTTAAATTTACATAACTATCTCTTTGTTCTGGATTTTTTTTTGATTCTGTAAAAACATAAGATGCATCTCTCATTATTTTATTTCTAGATAAAAGTTTATTATTGCTGTAACTATAATTAATATTAATTTTTTTCCTTGCACTATAATTATTTCTTTTAAAATCATTTTTTAATTTTTCAAATTGATATAATCTATTATGATCTACACCAAGTTGAAAAAATAAATTTGACATTACATCTTTATCAAATTTTGAAAATTTATTATATTTCATTTCATAATTATTTTCCATTTATAACAGAAAATTTAATAATTAAAATATTATAAAAAATTTTAAATCAATTCTTAAAAAATTTTAACGATAAAAGCAATGTTGAATTTTACAACATTTACAATCAAATTGTTTATAATTTTTTTTAGGATTGCATTCAAAACAAATATAATGAATTAATATATTATCATTTTCTTCATATTCATAAGAATATTTTATTTGAATTGAATTTGAGTCAAAAATTTTAGTTCCACACATGCAACATTTAACTTTAAGTAAAATTTGAAAAATTGAAATTGTTTCTTCAAATTTAAAATTGTATCCACAGAAATTACAATTAAATTGTTTATCTAATTTAGAATTTACTAAATAATCTTCTAAACAATTTATATTATCAAAATAACAACCACATGGAATTGAAATGGGATTTTTATTATTTATTTTATCAAAATGTATTACACAAAATTGTTTTCTAACTTTTTTTATAAAATCTACAATGTCATCTGGTTTTTCTTTAAGTGATGATTGTTTTATTATATTTATTAATTGATTTAATGAATATTTCTCTTCATATATTTGATTTTCTAATGATGATATAATATTATAATTTATTGTTTTTTTATTTATTATATATTTCATTGTTTCATCATTTATTTTATTTAATATACATTCTTCACATATTTTAGTATTATTTTCTTTGACCTGAATATTTTTGTTACAAATAATACATATTCTTTCTGTGTTTTCAGTTGACAATTGTAAAGGTTCTGATTTTTCTATATATTTATTAAAAAAATCTAGTTTTTTTTCTATTTCTTCATTTATGTAACCTAAGTCATAATGTTGAGATTTATAAATTAAATGTATTTCTTCTGAAAATTCTTTATTTTTTTCCTCATTTGAATATTTATATGTTACTAGATTTATAGTTTCATTATCAGCTAACCAAATATTTAAGTTGATTCCAAATATAAAAGGAATAACTAAAATTATTATTGATTCTGCAAAAGAAAATAAACTTAATAATTCTTTATAAAATTCATTAAAAAAAAAATTTTCTTCTTTCTGATAAGTTTTAGGTAATAAATTACCCATTTTTACTGGAAATTCTTTAAGATAGTATTTCCCTTCATTTTCACTAATGAATTTATATAATATATATCTTAAATATAATATTAAACCTTTATCAAATTTTTCTACTGTGTTAAAACATATATAAAGATATAAATAGCTTTTATTTATATCATTTTCTTTTGTTAAAATATGATAAATTAAAAGTAAAAGATATTTTAAAAGTAATTTATTTATTCTTATTTTTATTTTTTCATCTTCTTTTATTTTATCATATTCATTATTAATAATAATTTCTGAAGAAAAACATTCATCAACTTCTTCAATAAGGTTTCTAAATAAATCATCCCTTTTATTATAAATTATAATTTCTAAATATCTAAAAATGACTATTCTATAAAAGCAATTTCCATCACCCATATTATCTCTAAAATATGTAATATTTTTGAAATATTTCTTAGTTTTACTATTCATTCCTAATTTTGAAATATATTTATTAATATCATTAATATACCCAATTGATTTACTTGGTAATTTCATTCTATCAATATATTTTCTTTTTATTATTTCATCCAAAGTTTTAATTTCCTTTTTGTTTTCTTCAGTATAATATTTTTTCTCAAATTCATCTTTATTAATATTATCTCTTCTTTTTAATTGTATATAGCTATTATCATCATTACTAATCGATTTTTCAGAAATTTTAAAGTTTTGAATTTCTCTCTCACCTGGTGTAATAATTTCTGAAATTTCTTGATCATTTTGATTTAACAAAATCATTTTTTTTCCTCCACTTAATAATTTATGACTGGATTTAAGTGAATTTGAATCAATAATAGAAGAAGAAGAAGACATTAAAAAAAATTAAAAAAAAAAAAATAGAAAATAGTGTTAATTGAATATATATTATCTATCAAAAAAAATAAAAAATAAAAAATTAACATAAAACAATCAATGATTTAATTGTTATCTTCAAAAAAAAAACTTATAAAAAAAAATGGAAAGAAAAGCAAACATAGATACAAAATCTTCAACAACAGGTCATATAATGTTAAACAGTACAATAGATAATCCAAATGTAAAATTAATAATAAAAGGAGTTGCAACACTTCTTCATTCAAATTTATTAGAAGATTTAGACGATGGAAGAACAATAACACCATCAACAGAATTATATTATTTTGATGAAGAAAAATATATAAAAGAAAATCCAGAAAATTTTGATGATGATAGATTAGAACTTTTAAGGAAGATACCAACACAAGAAGATATATCAGGTTTTATAGAAGCATTATATGATATTGCACAATTTTCAGGTGAATGCTGTGTAATCTGTTTAATATATATTAATCGTATTATTGCTTTAACTTCAATGCCTCTTCTTCCTACTTCTTGGAGACCTTTAGTTTTAATTGCTTTAATGGTTGCTCAAAAAATGTGGGATGATAAATTTTTAAGTAATTCTGACTTTTCTACTATTTATCCTTTTTTTGATAATAAACAATTAAATACTTTAGAAATGAAATTTTTGGAACTTATTCAATATAATACTCATATTAAATTCTCTATTTATACTAAATATTATTTAGAATTAAAAAGTCTTGTTCCTGATTTCCCTCTTAAACCTATGGATGTTTTTACTATGGCTAAATTAGAAAAACAAAGTAAAGGAATGGAAGATAATTTAAAAAAAAATGCTAAAACTTCTAGTGAAAATAAAGAAGCTGGACAAAATACTGTTTATGTTATTAATTAAATAAGTTGTTTTTTTTTTATTTTGTTTTTTTTTATTATTTTGAAAAATTGTTATTCGGGTTTTTATTCTTTTTTTATATGATTTTTATATTTATATTAGATGAAAAATTTATTTTGTTTTATTTTGTTTTTTTTTTGAAAAAATATATTTATTAAAATTTTTTTTTATATATTTCTAAATATGTTTTACTATAAATATTATTATTATTTCGATTTGTTCTATTTATTTTATTTGTTAAGGCTTCATTAAAAATTAGTTTTTCACTATTTGAATAATTTCTAGAATTTGAATTAGAATTATGTAATAAATTATTAAAACCATTAATTTCAATTCTTTTAATATCTTTTTTAGGAAACACTGTATTTTTAATTTTATTTTTCTTTTTTTCATCTATATCAAAAGTACTACTTGAATGAACATGATTAAAAGTTTTTAGTATTTTATTAAAATCAGATTTTTTTGGACTTAAAGAAAAACAACTTGAAATAGCACTTTTAATTCTTTTATTTCCTTTAGTTTTATAATTAGTATTTGAATTAAATAATAAACTATCACTATTAATAATATTTTTTTTGTTTCTAAAATTATATTTTTTAATATTTTTCTTAATTTCCTTTTGTTTATTATTACCTAAAGAATTTACAATTCTTGTACTTGAAGAAGTAAAATTTTTTTTATTTGAAGAAAGAGACATAGATGTTTTTTTATTAGAATTTAAATTTTTAATTTTATTTATTTTTGAATTTAATATTAATATTAATTCAGGATTAAAAGAACTTCTTGATTCTCTTTCTGTAAGAGGATTAGAATTTTCTTTTGTTTTTTGTTTTTTTATATTTTCATTTTTTTCTTTACTTTTATTTTTATAAGATAATACTGTTTTATTATATGAATGATGAGGAATTTTTCCTATTTTAGTTGCACATTTTTTTTTACTATTATATGAAGATATATTTTTATGTGTTGGAGAAGATAAAGAAGATGATAATTTTTTATTTTGTTTAACTGAATTTGATTTTTTATTTTTTGAATTTGATTTTTCTTTTTTTGGAGAAAAAGCTTTTATATTCCTTTTTAAAGGCTTTTTATTTTGAGAATTATTTGAATTTTTTTTACTCATTTCTTTAAATATTTTCTTAACAAATTCTTTATGATTAAATGATAATAATTTAGTAACTAAATTAGGTTTTTTAATTGAATTAATATTATTTTTATTATGTAAAATTTTTGTATTATTACAAACAAAAACAGTATTACTTTCTTTATTAGGAATATTATTTTTAAAATTTTTAGAATCCATTTCAATTGTTGTTGAAGAAACTTTTGTATTTTTCATTCCATTTGATGTTGTACTATTAACATTTAATAAAGTATTAATTTTTCTTTGAATATTATTATTAGTAGAATTATATCCAGCATCTAAATATCTATTATAATTTCTTCCTTTAATTTTAGGATTATTATAATTTAAATTCATATTAACTAATTTAATTTTTTCACTTTCTTTCATTTTTTTTAAAGTACAATTAGTATTTTTTCTATCAGAAATAGTTTTAAAATTTTCAGCAGTTGAAATTTTATTAATTATATTTTCTAAACTAATATTTTTATCAATAGATTCTTTAACTCCAAAAAAAGCTTTTATACCACTTGTATCAGTTTGTTCTAAAATAGAATCTATTGCATTAGTTGTGAAAACAGGATTATCATTTTCATCATTAATATAAATTAAACCTTTTTTAATTTTTTCTTGTTTTTCTTCTAAATCTTGTTGATTATCAATTACTCTTTGTTTTCTTTGAATATTTTTATAAATATATTTACTTTCAGGTAATATAACATAATTAGGAAAAATAACTGAACAAGAATCATAATATTCATATATTTTTGGTAAACATTCTTTACATTCTTTTATATTATATGATTTTTGTAAAAATTCAGAATAATCTCCACTTATTAAATAATCTTTAAATTCTGCGACAATATGAGTATTTTCATTACATATTATTTCATTTATTACTTTTATAAAATAAAAATCTTCATCGTTTGAATAAAAATGATTAAATCTTTGAAATATTCTTTTTTCTATTGTTTTTTGTGATGTTATTTCATGGGAATTTTCTAATATTATTTTTAAGACTTTTTCCTTTAATGATGTTATGTTTGAAACATTTGATATTTTTATATCTGAATTGTTTTGGTTTTTTTGAGATGATGTATTAATTTTATTATTTTGATTTGATTTTATATTTGGTGATAATGAGGATGACTTACTTGAATCATTACTTTTCATTTAATTATTTAATTAAATATAATTTTGAATTTTTAAATTATTTTTTAATTTAATTTATCATCAAAAAGAGTAAATATTTGTGTAAAATATAGAACAATATATCCAAAATTTCTTTAAATATCTTTCAAAATAAAATAAAATGTTATGTATTAATTAAATCCTTTTTGTGCAAATTTCAAAATTAATAATGTTTTTTTTTGTTTCACTTATTGAAGGTAATCTTTTTATATTATTATTTGTTTTACTATAAATTTTAAGTCTTCACAAATATTTAAACTTTTTTTTTCTATTATTGTCTCATTGTTTGTATATTTTATTGTATATAGATGTTGATTTTCATTATTTTTTGTGTTAATCTACTATATAAAATATTCTTTTACTCTCGTTTTTGGAACATTATTCTTTTCATATATTGGATTATAATTTTTAAACATAAATAGAAACTATAATAGGAATAATATTAAGCTTTCTTTTAGGGGTAAAATTTGAATCAAGTTATCTTTACATAAGAAGACTTTATGTAAATATTAAATTGTAAAATTATTTTAATAAATCATTATTTTATTTGAAAAACTTGATTTTAAAATCATTCATAATATATTCATATTTAATATACATTCAGTTATCCTTTCTTTACTTTTTTTAAGTTGAGCAGATCTATTTAATCTCCTATGTCTTCTAAGATTCATTTTTGATAGAAATGATAAAATCTTCATATTTTTGTTTTTTAAGAATAGAAATAAATTTTTTATATTTTATCAGGGTTGATGGTTTTATTTTTAAAATTATTATTTATTATATATCTTGAAATTAAGTCAAATCTTCTTATTTCATCATTAATTGAATTAATTGAATTTGTTCTTCTTTTTTCTAAGTTATAATTTTTTGAATTTGAAATATAAAAAAAATATTATACCTAAGAATTTACTAAAAAAAATAAATAAAAAATGACAACTGCTTCAAATCAAGTAAATAAAAAACTAAATAATATAACTATTTATAATAGAATAAAAATGTAATCACCTTAGAAAATTTTGATCCATCAAAAAAGGATTCAATAATAAACAGTCCAAGATCATTAAAAGCATTAAATGAATTAGGAATATCTCCTTTAGAATTATATTCAAATTCAATGGATGAATTTAAGAATTTAAATCCAGATGTAAAATCACTTCCAGAAGATATTCAAAAAATAAGATATGATGCAGCAGAAAAATTAAGAAATGAAGCTTTAAACGAAGCCAAAGAACAAAGAAATAGGATAATTGAAAGAGAAGGTGGAAAGGATAATAATAAAGAGAATAACAATACTATTGATAATAATTTAGAAAATTCAATTGATGAAAAATTAAATAAATTAGTTCAAGAACAAGAAAAAGTTATGGAAAAAATTAAAAAAAGACAAAGACAAGAAATTATTCAACTTATAGAAGAACAATTTAAAAGAGAGCAAATTTATAAACAAAAAGAAGAAAAAGAAAAAAAGAAAAAAGAATTGGAAGAAAAAAAGAAAAGAGATATTGAAAAAAAAGAATTGGAAAAAATGTTAAAATTAGAAGAAATTAAAAATAATGATAATACGAAACAAAATAAAGAGAAAGAAAAAGAAAAAGAATATATAAATTCATATATAAATTCATTAGATAAAAGGAAAAATGATTTTACTCCTATGATATATCGACATCCTGAAAAAGTTTATTTAAAAGCTATTAATGATTATGAAATTAGTAAAGAAAAACTTAAAAAAAATAATCATAAAAATGTAAATTTTGATTTGTTATTAAATAGAACTAAAATAAATAAATTCTTTATTAATGCTGAAAAAAAAGAAGAAAATTTAAATACTAATAATAATATTAATAATTATAATAATAAATTGAAAACTAGTTATATTAATAATAATTCCAATGAGAATAATGAAAGTAAAACTAATTTCAAAAAGAAGAAATTAATAATTAAAATAGGAAGAGGATATTCAACAGAAAATAACAATTTGAATAATTATAAAAGCCCAACAAAAACAGTTAATAATATATATAAATTAAATACAACTAATCCACATAGGAAATTAATACCAAAAATTATAGATAAAAGAAATCATAGTCATACAACTAAAAAAATAAACAGTGATGAAAAAAGAGAAATAACACTAAGTGAAATGGTTCAATTTTTATTAGAAAATGAAAATGAAATAAATACACTAAGAAAACCCGTCATATCAAATCCAATAAATTATAGAAAAGCAGCAAAACAAAAAAATAAAATATTAAATTCATTAAATGATCCATTTAATCCATATTCAGTTTTATTTTATAATAATATGCTTTATAATAATTATAATGTAGGTATGCATTATAAAAATATAAAACAAGGAGTTCCAAATTTAAGAATTAAAAAAATGAACAGAAATGATTTACCACCTCTATTTTTTGGAAATAATCCAGATGAAAAAATGATGTCTAATACTTATTCAACATCATTTCATACTTCTAATAAGAAAAAAGATATAGCTCTTCCTGATGCTATTAATCAACAAATTCAAAGAAAAAAACTTTACGTTGAGGAAGAAACAGAGAATATTGATATTAAAAATAAAAATAAGAAAAATGAAGGTCATGAATCTAAAATAAATGAAAACGAATAAAAAAATTAAATTTCAAATATAAGTGTTAAATTTT
>JAEEGK010014367.1_pt1 | contig 17698 bp, 15 predicted proteins | sample 8958771 | NCBI WGS metagenome assembly JAEEGK01 (sample SAMN16246547, study PRJNA631951) | gut metagenome | biome: gut microbiome; feature: rumen; material: SC-attached | host: Bos | place: Iran: Karaj | collected 2018-10
GGAGCGCAGCGACCTGGCAATCTATTTTAATGACTTTTCCCGGAGTTCAAAGCGGCCTTTTCGCCATTCTGCATAACCAACTACTGAATAGCCGGCTTTATCATATAGTTTTCTGGAATATGGGTTTTCTGTAAAGCAATCCAGGCGGATAGAGTCATATCCCTGGGATTTACACAGTTTTTCAATATATTTTAATGTTTCTGCTGCTATTCCCCGATTCTGAAAGTCCGGAGAAACACATAATCTGTGAATTACGCAGAATCTAGCATTTGGCCACTGCCATTTACCGTTTTTGTATTCTTCATCATATTCTTCGCTTAAAGCAAAGCAAACGGCGATTTTTCCATCAATCTGTCCGGTATACATGAAGTTTTGGCTGATATCTTCTGAAAGTATTGCTTTATCCGGATATATTTCATCCCACTGATGAATTCCCAGCTTTTCCATATTTATAATAGCTGCAGAGAATACAGAAAAAACTTCTTCTATCTGATTTTGATTAGCTTTAGAGTAAATCAATCTTAAACTCCTTAAATAATGCACTTCCGCCGGTTTTCTGGGTGGAATAGCAGAATAGGGCAAATCTTACGCCGACAAACTGATCCAGAGTATAACGAAGTTTTACAGGAGCCCCAAAATCCTCAAAAACATCATTATTGTTCTGAATATCACAATAAGCAAACTGAACCTGTTCTTTTTCGTGTTCCAGATTAAAAGTTGCCTTAAATTTAAGTTTATGACAAGAAAGTTCCTTTTCAGCAATAATTACCGGCACTTCATCATCAAAAACTCCCATAGACCATGGACTGTATGGAATTTTATGTTCTGCGACAATCAGCTTATATTTTCCATCTTTTCTGGTAATTCCGATAAATCCGTATTCACCTTCTAAGGCACATAATCCGGCAATATCTCCTTCATTTATGCCAGAAGCATCAATTTCTATACTTCCGGCACAATGTTCGGTAAAGGTTCTTTGTGTGAGAGTATTTGCTGCCTGAACCACATTTTTGCAGATTTTATCTGTTTTTACGGTGAAAATATCAGATTTAACTTCAACCAAAGCTTTATTCGGGATATGGTTCCACTGCCAGGCCGGATTTGTAAAATCGTTGCTGTAAAGCGGCTTATACTGATAGTCCGGGCGTAAATCCGGTACATTTACCTGCTTTGGAGCAAATCCTGCAGCGCTGAACACAGGGAAATCATCAACAAACTTTACAGGCACTAAAACAGGGATTCTGCCCAGTGCTCCGTGGTCCTGAAAGACAATTGAGTACCAGTTTCCGTCTGGAGCCTGAACAATACCACCCTGAGCAGTTCCGCTGTTCCATCCTGCCAAATCTGAACACAAAACATCTTTTCCGGTATATGGGCCGTCGATTTTATTTGAAACATAACAGGCTTGAGTCCTCATCTTTCCTTTTGGCATATGGATAAAGAAAATGTAGTATTTACCATTAATCTTATAGATATGGCTTCCTTCATATCCGAGTATTACATTTTCTGGATTATCCTGAATAATTACCTTGTTTATTCCATTTGTCTTAGGCCCTGAAAGATCAGCCTCCATTTCTGTCAGAGTGATATTCATGTTCCCGCTTACGCAGAAAACCTTGCCATCATCATCAAAAAGCAGTGACATATCATGATAAAAGCCTTTTATCTCTGAACACTTCCAGGGTCCTTCGATTTTTTCTGATGTGAAGAGGTAGGTTTTATGTGTGTCATTTGCTACAAAACTTATATAGAATTTACCATTATGATGACGAATACAGGCTGCCCACATGCCTTTTCCGTAGGCTCCCTTATTGTCTGCAAGAGTCTCTTTTTCTGTGGTTTCCAGCTCGTCATAAACGTAAGCGGCGTGCTCCCAGTCAACCAGATTGTGAGAGCGCAGAATTACGCAGCCTGGCATAAAATGCATTGTTGTGCTTACCATGTAATAGGTGTCATCTACTCGGATAATGTCCGGGTCTGGAAAATCTGCAGGGATGATATAAGAGGATGATTTTTTCATAGTAAAAGGAATTGATTTTTCAGCATTTAGAATATCAGTTTTCATTTTCTGTTTCCTTACGATTGTTAGTATGATAAGGATAATTATGATCAAAAATAAAACTAACAGTCGGTAGTTTTTGAAGATTTTCTTCATAATCTTATAAAAGAATACAGTTAAATTGTAACCTTGTAAACTTACTAACGTTAGTTTATTATTGAGATATAATAAAATCATTGGAGTAAAAAAATGAAAAGAAAAAGTCTATTAGCAGTTCTATTAATGTTGGGCTCAATCGTTTTTGCAAATGATTGGGATGTTCAGGAAAGACCATATGAGCAATATTTTTATTATGTTGTAAAAGATGCTCCTGAAAAATACAAAAATCTGATTGGTAGTATTGTTTATGCATGGCAGTCTCATTCAAGTTATAGAAATGCATTTGAATCACCTTGTAAAAACGGAATTATAGAATTTCTTAAAAAAGAAGAATTTAATATTGATATAGATCCAAATAATAAAATAGAAACAGCTTTTCTATCTGAATCATTTATGGAAAAATATTTTCCAGATTTATTTAATGTAAATATTCCTGTTACAGAAGCTGATTTGGATTTTATTTGGAAAAATCTGAGTTCAAAATATGCAGGTTTTTCCGACATGAAGAAAAAAGGGTTTAACAAGAAAAAATTATATAAAATAAAAAACACAAAGGACTTAAAAAAATTACTAGATAAATATGTCGAAGACTGCCATTTTCAATTGAATATAAGGGAGTTTTCATATGTTCAGGATACTGCTTATGATAAGGGTAGTAAAAAAAGCAAGGATCTTCCAAATCAATATTTTGAAAAAGAAACTTCAAATGCATATTATGTGAGATTTACCGGTTGTGGAATGGAAAATGATTTATACAATAAAAATTTGCAATTGGTAGCACAAAAAGCAGAAAACAAAGATTTTATAATTCTTGATGCACGATCAAATAGTGGAGGTTCAGATGCTCCTCAATTTAGTTTAAGAAGAGATTTGAATAACTTGAAATACAAGGGAACAGTAATTGTTCTGCAGGATAACTGGAGTTTCAGTTCTGGTGAAGTATGGCATACTTTTGGTTCAGATGATTTAAGATTTAAGCGTTTACTTGTAGGAACACATTCAGGTGGAATGCAAAATTATGGTAATTGTCAATTTTATAATGATGAAAATTTGAATGTTGGACTCTATTTTGGTTATTCAAATTTTAGAAAAAATCTTCCGTCTAACTATCTGGGAGAAGGTAAAGGTTATGAACCGGATGTATGGGCTACTACAGAAACAATGGCTTCTGTGCTCACAGATCTCGGCGTAGATGTAACTGGAATAGAATTCAAATAATTTACTGCCTGCAGATTTTGTCTAATCGTGAAACATTTTCTGCTATAAAGTCGGCTCCTGCTGCCTGGAGTTCTTCAAGGCTTCCATAGCCAAAGAGAACTCCACAGGACTTGAGGCCGACTTTTTTTGCACCTAAAATGTCGTGCTTGCGGTCGCCAATCATAAGGATTTTTGATTTGTCTGATATGTGATTTCGTTCGATTGCGTAGGCTATTACTTCGTCTTTTTTACTGCGGGTTTCATCCATGAGACTTCCGCATACATTTTCAAAATATTGTGAAAGCCCAAAATGTTCGATAATTCTCACTGAGTATTCTTCTGGTTTTGAGGTAGCCACAACTAACTTTTTACCTGCCTGCCTGAGGCCTGCGAGAAGCTCCGGGATTCCGGGATAAACTGAGTTCTCCAAAAGGCCTTTGGTTGAAAAATATTCGCGGTATTTTTTTACGCCTTCTGCGGCTTTTTGATCATCAAAGCCGAACTGAGTTTTAAAAGTGTCTGGGAGTGGCGGGCCGATAAAGGAACAAAGAGTTTTATAAGAGGGGATTTCTATTCCGAAATATTTTAATGCATGAATGAAGGAATTGGTTATGCCCAGGGCCGGGTCTGTGAGTGTGCCGTCCAGGTCGAAGAATAAATAGTCGAACATATGGGAATTATAGAGAAGGAAAGATTGTCGGGTCAAGCCCGACAATCATACAATGACTGAATAAACTATACTAAAAAGAACTCGGCAGCTAAAACAACAAGGCAGCAGGCGGTAGCTACAGGGAAGAGTCCGAGGCCAAACCAGGAAAGTACAATTCCAATTACAAGAGCAATTATTCCTGCAATTGGGGACTGTGTTGCTTCGACAATTGCCGGAAAAGTCATTACTGCCAGTGTGATGTAAGGCACATAGTACAAGAAGGATTTTATAAAGCGGTTCTTAATTGGCTTACGAATAAGTGTTAATGGCAGAACACGAATTAAATATGAAACGAGGAAAGCAGTCAGAATTGAAAGATAAATATATGAAGTCATTAGTTTGCCTCCTCAGTTACTACGCTTTCTGAATCGTCAATCGGTTTGATTATTGCCACAATTGAAGAAATCACAATTGTCAAAATAATTGTTCTTGTTCCGCCAGAAAGTTGACTAACTAACGGTAGTTTGGAACAAGCAAAACTAGCAGCAAAGCTTATAAGTACAGAAATCAGAATTACTATATTCTTTTTTGCAGGTGGAACAATGATTGCAAGGAACATTCCGTAAAGAGCAACAGAAAGTGCACTTACAATTCTGGCTGGTAAAAAGTTTCCTGCAATAATACCAAGTGAAGTTCCAATACACCAGAGAGGAATTGCAACCAGGAAGGCTCCATAATTGTAAATCGGATTTATATATCCAGGTCTCGCAATTGTAATTCCGAAAAGTTCATCGGTTACGCCAAAGCCAATAAGAAAGCGATGAATCAAAGGAGTTTTTGGATCAAAGCGTTGTGTTAATGCAGTACTCATAAGAAGATAGCGGGCATTAACAACGAGAGTAATCAAAGCAATTTCCAGGAAAGAAGCAGCTGCCTGAATAGAAGTGAAAAGGGCATATTCACCGGCAGAAGCAACACAAAGCAGGCTTGCTATAAAGCCCTGAACAGGTGTAAGGCTTGCATTACGGGCAACAATTCCTAAAGAAAAAGAAACGGCAAAATAACCAAGACCGATTGGAAGGCCATCGCGGAGGCCTTCGAGAAAGACTTTATTTTTCATGTTCCCACCCAAAAATAAAAAAACGGTGGTTTCGAGAGCCTCAACCACCGTTTTTTATTCTACCACATTATTATGCGTTTGCCAAACCCTTGAGCTCTTCGAGCATCTTAGGTAATTCGGTATCCATGTTCTCGTTTGTGAACTGGCAGGTACCAACTTTTTCGTGTCCTCCGCCGCCATATTTAAGCATAAGACTGCCAACGTTTACTTTGCTGGTTTTATTCAAAATACTGTAACCAACAGCTGCAGAACATCCCTGACCACCGCGACCGCTTACAATCCATGCAGAAATATTCTGTTCAGGATACATAGAGTAAATCATAAAGCGGTTACCGGTATAGATTGGATCAACACCACGTAAATCAGAAATAATAAGATTTCCTTCTGTAACTGTGTGCGCTTTTACCATTTCTTTGAATTTTTCTGTCTGCTCATTATAAACTTCAATTCTTTCCTGAACATCAGGCATTGCAAGAATTTCTTCTGTTGATTTATCACGGCAGGCAACCATCAGTTTTTCCATGAGTGCATAGTTAGGAACAGTAAACTCACGCCAGCGGCCAAGTCCGGTTCTAGGATCCATCAAAAAACCAACGAGGATCCAGCCCTTAGGATTCTGGATTTCATCAATTGTAAGATTTCCTGAATCGACTTTATCAACTGCAACCATGATATCATCAAAGTTAGGAAACTTTTCTTTTCCACCGTAATATTCATAAATGATACGTGCGCATGATGGAGTTATGCGGCTTTCACCTTTATATTTTCCTTCAAGCTGATTTCTTTCAAATTCGCTGGAATGGTGATCGAACCAAAGACCACACCCTTCTACGAAAGGTACATTTGCCAGACAGTCATTACTGTCAATAGGTATAAGTCCGTCCTGTAAATCTTTTGGGTGAGCAAATTTCCAGTGATCAATAACGCCGGCTTCAAGAAGAAGAGCTCCGCAAGCCAGTCCGTCAAAATCAGATCGTGTAACAAGTCTCATTGCCATAATACTTCCCTCTTTTTAAAAACAATTTTATACATATATTTTAACCTACTTTTTTAAAAAAAGATATTTTTAAATTTACTTTTATAATATTTTACCTTGTGGTATAGTAGGTTTATGAATTACGTAATGCAGGAAATGCCAAAGGCGGGAGATACAGTTGTTGTTGGAATGTCGGGAGGAGTGGATTCTACCCTGACTGCACTTTTACTGCTTGAAAGAGGCTGTAAGGTAATTGGTGCAACAATGTCTCTTTGGGATGGAAGTCTCCCGGAAATTAATACAGGAACAAAAACAAGAGAAGCCTGCTTTGGTCCTGGTGAAGAAGAAAACATTGAAGAATGTCAGCGTTTCTGTGAAGCTCATGGAATTGAGTATCATGTAATTGATGTAAAAGAAACTTACAAGAAAGAAATCCTGGAATATTTTAAGAGCGAATATAGAAGTGGCCGTACACCAAATCCGTGTATCCGCTGTAATATGATTATGAAGTTTGGTGCTCTTTTGAAGGGCGTTGAAAATCTTGGAATTAAGTTTGATTACTTTTGTACCGGCCATTATGCAAAAATTGTTCGTCCAGAAACAGGGCTATTTGGTTCTGATAAAAGACCTTGTATGATTGCAGGTGCAGAAGATGTTTCTAAAGATCAGACTTATTTTTTGTACCGCGTGTCTTCAGAAACTTTGGAAAAAGTGAGATTTCCGCTTGCTGTAATGAAAAAGAGTGAGGTTTTTGAGCTTGCCCGTAAAGCCGGTCTTGAAGCTGCTAACCGTGAGGAAAGCCAGGATTTTATTGGTGAAGAATATTTTGATATTCTCTTTGCGGATAAACCAAGCGTTCCTGGTGATATTATTGATTTAGATGGTCATGTGCTTGGACGGCATCGGGGAATTGAGCATTACACGGTGGGACAGCGCCGTGGACTTGGTGTTGCAGTAAATTATCCGGTTTATGTTCATTCAATTGATGCTAAGAATAATGTTGTAGTTCTTGCGCCAAATGAGGCTCTTAATTCAAATGCTTTGATTGCTGATGATTTTGTGTGGCCGGCTGGGGTAGAACCATCAGAAGGTTTTGATGCCATGGTGAAAATCAGACTGGCAAGTAAACCTGCTGCAGCTCATATTGAGCGTTATGTTTGTGATGAAGAAGAAGCCGCAAAGTATCGCGGACAGCCTTGGAAGATAACCTTTGAGCAGCCGCAACGCGCGGTTGCACCAGGACAGTCAGCCGTATTGTACAAGGACGGCGTGATTGTTGGTGGTGGCGTTATTTATAAGCCTATAATCGAAAATCCGTTAAAAAACGAGCCGAAAGGGTCGTTTTAGGATTATCGAAAAAATGGCTCAGAGGCAAGCTGTGCTTGCCGACTTTTATAAACCTAGCAACTTTTCCGCATTCTTGTGGAAAATCATTTCGCGTTCTTCATCGTTTAAATCCAGGCGGTTGAATTTTTCTAATTCTTCTTCGTGGTCCCACATAGGGAAATCTGAAGCAAATAAGAATTTTTCAACACCATGTGCGCGAATCATTTCATTAGCTTTATCTAAGGCAAGCCACTCCAGTGTACTTGAAGTATCAAAGTAAACATCCTCTCCAACAAGATATTTCATTGATTCTTCCCATTCAGTGTAGCCGCCAAAGTGTGCTGCAATCAAAGTGAGCTTTGGATGTTTTTTATGAAGATTTAAAATTCTCTGAGGTCCAGAAAAATCATAACGATAATCTCCGGCATGCATAATCAAAGGCATTCCAAGATCAGTCATAATATCGTAAACAGAATCCATGCGGGCAGCATCAATCTGAAATTTCTGAAAATCAGAATGGAGCTTAATTCCTTTAAGGCCTGCAGCTTTTATTCTATGAAGCTCTGCCTCATAATTATCATAATCAGGATGCATTGTTCCAAAACCAATAAATTCAGGATGCTCTTCGCATTGTTCAATTGTAAAATTATTGGAAGGTTCAACCTGCATTGCTTTTGTTGCAACAGGTAAAATTACATATTTGGAAACTCCGATTTTAGAGCCGCTTTCAAGAAGTTCTTCAGGACTTCCGTGATATTTCATTGGATAGTTATAAAAATCGCCGACACTTTTAGAAGCTTTTTCAGCAATTTTTGCAGGATATATGTGGCAGTGGAAATCAATTATCATAATGCGAAAAGAATACTGTTTTGAAAATAATTAGTCAAATTAATTATTCTGTTAAATATTTCGCAAATTCAGGATATTGTTCAACAAATGCTTTTACAGCCTGTCCATAAGTATCCCAGCTTGAGTAGAATAAAGGTGTTAGGCCTGGTATGAATGTTAAATCAGTTACATTCATATATTCATATTTGATATTGTTTTCATCAAAAAATTGTCTTACTGAATCTACTGTATTGTATAGAACGTAGGCCAGGAAGGTTGAACATACGAAGTTATAATCCAAGTCATCGGAATTTATATCAACAATTTTATTTTTTGCACCTTTTGGATATTTTGCTGTTCCGAATTTTCTATATTTCTTACTTGTAAAATATCTTTTTCCAATAAACCATATACCAATTTTAACATTCTGCATTGAAGCGTATTTCAATTTTGTACTTGATGCATATTTATCGATAAAAACTTTTGTGTCTTCAAATTCTTTTTCAGAAACCTTGAGTGCGTAAGTAATTTGTTCTGATTTTGAAGGATCACAATGTTTCATATATTTATTGTCTAGTGGCGAATGACAGTTTTCCTCTGCCAGCTGATATTTTCCTCCGAAGGTAAGACCTAAAAAGTTATCATCAAGAGAAAAATTTATTGCTGAATGGCTTAAGTTTGGAACATCTTCTGTTTTTGTAAGGTTTAAGCCACCCTGTAATATATTTGCAATATAAAGTGGATTACTGTAAGACGGATTATAAAGTCTTATGAAAATATATTTGTAATTTGGGTCTTCAATTTCTTTAAAATGAACGTCATTTGAAATTACATAAGGAATTTGAGGTTCTTCTGTTGAATCAAATTCTACATCATGTTGAATATAATCACGGGTAATTGTTTGAGTTGTTTTACAACCAATAAAGAAAAAGCAAAGAAGAGATATGAAGAGTAAATTTTTAAATTTGTTAGTCTTATTAAACATTGATTTCCAGCTTTTTGCCGGTTGGCTGATACTGATAATAACGTACACCGGCAGCATTCATTAATTTTTTGGAAGCTTCAACAGAAGGAGTTCCGTCATATTTGTTTTCAGCAAAAACAACAGTTTTTATGCCACTTTGAATTATTGCTTTAGCACATTCATTACACGGAAAAAGAGTAACGTAAATCTTACAACCTTCCAATGAACCTCCACGATAATTTAAAATTGCATTTAATTCACTGTGAGTAACGTAGGCATATTTTGTTTCGAGAGTATCACCTTCGCGGGCCCATGGAAATTCATCATCAGAACAGCCGCGTGGAAAACCATTGTAGCCCATAGAAAGGATTTTATTATCCTGATCTACAATGCAGGCACCAACTTGAGAATTAGGATCTTTTGAACGGAAGCTTGCAAGCTTTGCAACTCCCATAAAATATTCATCCCAAGAAATATAGTCTGAACGCTTTTGGATAATAGAAGCCATATAGATATCCTCACTTCTTGTTTTTTATATTATGTCAAAAATTAACAAAACGTACAAGAATGGTGAAATTTGAGACTTATAAAATTCGCAGAAGAATTAAAAAGTTAGAGAACGTTTCCAATCTGTTCATTATAAATCGAGAAAAGCTTTAATGATTTATCATGAAGATTAGAATTTTCCGTAATAGATTTTCCACAGAAAGAAAATTTACGACCTTCTTTTCTGGCTTCATTTGCCGCACTACTAATTGCTTCAATTGTTGCAAGAATAGGATGTCTGAATATCTTTGTTTCACTTTCAGTTTTAATTGCAATATCAATATCTTTTGAAAGAGAAATTTCTGTCATTCGTTCATTATTTCCGCCGGTTCCGATTACAATATTTCCGTAGTGAATACCAATTCCAATTCTTATCTGAGGCATTCCTCGTTCAGAAAATTCTTCACGGAGCTTTATCATTTCTTCCTGGATTTCGATGGCACAGTTAAGAGCAGCTTCTGCGCTGTCTGGGAAAATTGCAATGATTCCATCTCCAAGATATTTTTCAATAATTCCATTGTATTTTCTGATAAGTGGAGCTACACGACGAAGATAAGAATTCAGTAAATCAAAAACCTGAATAGGAACAAGCTTTTCAGAAATCGCAGTAAAGTTTCGTATATCAGCAGAAAGTACCGCAGCTTTTGAAACCTTGTATTCGCCGAGTTGAACTTCTGTAATATCTTTTTTACTTAAAAGCTCAAGGAATTCTTTTGGAACAAAGCGATAATAAGCTTTATTCATTTCAACAAGATTTTTGTTTATATCAAGAACATTCTGATGGTTTTTATTCTGTATATAGGCAAGAAGAATAATCTGCCAGATAGCAAATTGTACGAAAGAAGGAGCCAGCAGCTGTAGGCCATGAAGGAAAGAAATGTGATGTATAAGGAGAATATCACCTGTTGCTCCAATTGCTAAAAATACAAGAGAAAGGATAGCAAGAGAACTAAGAAAATCCGGTTTTTTAATAGTACTCAAAATAAACAATAAAGAATCAATAGTGATAATGCTGTACATATAAATCTGTTCAAATGGAACCAGTCGATTTGCGAGATGAATCGGAAGAACAAAATCAAGAATCAGAAAAATATAAGATGGTACAGCAAGAATTTTTGCCGGTATATATTTAAAAATATTTTTGTTTAAAGAATCAATATAAAGAGTAATGAAACCAGGAATACAGAAAACAGAAATAAATTCAATTCTCAGCATCATGGAAAAAGGAAGTGCAGGGAAGAGTGTTTTTAGCAAAGGAAAAATAGAAGAAACAATTCGTGTATAAATTGTAAGAACCAGTAATGCCAGATATAAATTCGATTTTTCTTTCTTGATGATAAATATCAAAATAGAGTAGAGAACAATCATTAAAAGAATTCCGGAAAAAATACTGTAGCTGCACAGACTTCTGTAATGTGTATCTTTATAATATTGTTCTTCACAGAGAGTTATTTTGCCACGTAAACCACCTTTGCGGTAAATATCATTAGAAACAAAAATTGTAAGAGTTACAGTCCCATCACTTTTAGGAATAAAGGCAGCTGTTTCAAAATTCTGTTCGGCTATTGTGTTTTCCCATTCTGTGGCGGGATTACCTGCCTGATAAATTAGTTCATTATCTGCATAAATTGTAAAAGCTGTATATGCTAATTTATAAACTGGAAAAACATATTTTGTGTCTGGAATGAGGTTTGTTAATGTGAGACAATAAGTACCCGAACCTCTTCCTGTTTTTGTAATTTGCTGTATGTCTTCAGAAAGAGGGTATTTATTCCAGTCTGAAGGTGCAGAAACTACGATATCAGGTTTTGAATTTTTATCATAAGGCGGGACAAATTTTCCCCAGAAGAAATCCCAGTTTGTTTCTATACTAATTTTTGAAGTCATTAATTCTTCTGGATTTTCAAATTTATAAACAGAGCCCTGGGCATTTAATTGAAATAAAATAAAAAGCAAAGACAGAAAAACAATTATTTTTTTCATGATTCCTCTCCTGTTGTTTTTTTACTTTTTCTTGATAATTCATAAAGCTGAAGCGGCTTTTCTTTTCCTTTTACATACATTGCTTCAAGCTCTTTGATTTCGTATTGAAGTGTATGATTCTGCGACATTAATTTTTCTAAAGATTGCGAGATGATAATATTTTTCTTTAATCTTTCACAAACACTTTCTATTCGTGCTGCTGTATTAACTGTATCAGAAATTACAGTATCATCCAGACGACCTTCTTCACCAATTGTTCCAATAATCATTTTTCCGTAGTGAACGGCAATGTAAGGATTAATTTCATAATTTTTACATATATCTGATTGATTAAAGCGATTTACACAGTCATTTATTTCCAGGGCGGTTCTTACTGCATCAAGTTCGGAATTCGGGAAGAGAGCCATAAAACCGCCGCTTAAGAATTTACTTACAAAGCCGTCATATTTTTTAATTATAGGTGAAACTAATTTAAGATATTCATTGAATATTACAAAATGATCTTCAAGAGATGGTTCAGATTTTTTACATTCAATGTCTACTTTTGAGAAAATAATACTCATTTCAATATTTGAGTAATCACCGAGTTTTGTTTTTGTAATAGAATCTTTATTAAGAAGCTGCAGGAATTCTTTTGGAACAAAACGCAGATAAGCTTCGTTAAGGCGTTTCAAATCATTAGAAGCTTTTGTCGTTGTTTTATAAACATCATTCTGAATTGCCGCAAGCATAATAATCTGAATTACAACAAAAATTACAATGAAGAAAGGAAAGAGTGAAATAGGCATGAGAGATTTTATTTTTGTATAGGCAATATCAACTAATGCGCCAATACACAAAGTAAAATAACTTAAGAAGTTATAAAGAGAATATTTTTTACGTTTGATTAAATTTGAAATGCTGAAGATAACAACATAAAGCGCAATGATTCCCATTCCTATCTGCATTACAGGAACGAGACGATTTGAATAATAAGCAGGAAGTATAAGCGAAAGAATCCCAAGTATCGTAACAATTGTAATGATAGAATGGCGCAGAGCTTTTTCTTTTATAAATTTAAAAACAATAAAACGGGTCTTTGAAGGATAAATCGAAAATAACATTTGCAGTATGGAAATCGGAGCTACCCATAAAGCAAAATATTCAAGTTTAATTTTGATTTCTGATGGCATCTTTGGAAAAAGAATTGAAAAAGAAGAATAACCGGCAGTACCAACTCGCAGGGCAAAAACTAAAGATGCAAGACCAAGATAAAGATATTCAATTCTTTTATGATTGAAAAGAAATTGCACAATGTTCAAAAGGCTGATGAATAAAAGGCTTCCGATAATGATGGAATACAAAACAAGAGATAATGTATTGAACTGAGAAATTCTTTTACTTGTGCCAAAGAATACAGTGTCCCAAAGACCGCCTTTTCTATAAAAATAGTTAGAAACAAAAATTATGATTTCAGCATTTCCATTTTTATCCGGATAAAAGGTACAGAAAATCGGTTTGCTTACAGAATTAGATTTTACATAGGAATTAAGTTTTTCAGAAAAATCAGGACTTGCAAGTGGGAAAGGGTTTCCGCTTTGAACTGTTTTCTTTCTGTTAATATAAATCGCACTGGAAGTTCCGGGAGATTCATTCATGAAAATTGCATATTCTTTATCTGGCTGAAGTTTTTCATAAACGTATCTGTAGCAGCCGTAAGTTTCTGGAGCAGTTTGACCAAAGGCTTTAATTTCTTTATTCCAGTCCCCAGGAACTTCGCACATAAAATCGGCAGGCTGTTTTTTATCAATAAGAGTAAAGGTTTGCTCTGGAGTTTTTTTTAAGAATAATTCCCATTTACCATCAAGGCGAATTAAATTAACATCGGTTTCGGCATAAAGAGAAGTTGAAATTGTAAATAAAAGAATTGTTAAAAATATTTTGAAATGACTTTTCAAAAATCTCTCCTTAAGGGTTAAAAATTTAACACTTCTACTTATATTATAGGCTACTTTTCTCATTAATTAAATGAATTTTTGTTTCTCAGGGAAATACCGCATTCCCAAAAATAAGCGTGTCAAAAATAAAAAAACAAGATATAATTGAGTGATGAATTTAAAACAGAAAGTGAAAAAAGGATTGAATAGCCTCACCTCTTCATATCAGCGGGCAAGAGTTGTTTCATTTTTTGTTACAACATGTTCGCTTTTATATCATATTGCTATTTGTATTTTTTTCCACATTATTGATATAAAGCAGATGTTCTACTATAACTTTTTCAGTATTGCTGTTTTCCTTTCAATTCTTATTTTCATTCCAAAGTTAAAATCCTATGTTTTGCCATACATGATTGCGCTGGTGGAAGTTATTTTACATCAGATATTGGCTGATTATTTTCTGGGTTCATATACCAGTTTCCATTCCTTTATTTTGCTGATGGGACTTTTACCCTTCCTTGTTTTTGAAAATAAAAAACGTTATGCGCTTCCGGTAACTGCTGTAAGTTCACTTTTGTATATTTATTTTTCATGCAGAAATATTGATGCACATGCAACTGTTCCACAAAATGTTTTGTTTGCAATCCGTTGTATGAATATTACGATTACAGTTTTCATGATTATTTTTGTAATTTTGATTTATACACGCGTTGTTTACCGCATTGAGATGTATCTGAAAAACCATAGCGATTCACTGGAAAATGAAATAAAAATGGCTGCAGTAATTCAGCAGAGTTTTTTCAGGCAGGATGTAAAGAACATAAAAAAATATGAAGTTGCCTATTTCAGCCGTCCTATGGTTGGAGTTTCCGGTGACTTGTACGATTTTTATAAAACTGGTGACAAGCTGGATGGACTTGGAGTTTTCGATGTTTCAGGACATGGAATTTCTTCTGGTCTTGTTACTATGCTTGTAAAAAATATTATTCATCAGGAATTTTATAATCAGAAAGATGTTGAGCTTTGGGAAATTGTAAATAAAATTAATGACCGGGTTATCGAAGAAAAAGGCGAGATACAGAATTATCTCACTGGCGCTCTTGTTCGTCTTTATGAAGATAAATTTGAACTTGTAGATGCTGGACATCCTGCTCCTATTCTTTACAGGAAAAAAACAGGCGAATGTAATTTTGTAAAACTTGGAGAAAAGTCTGTGGGTGTTATAGGTATTGCAGGTTTTCCGGTTTATTATGAGTCGATGTTCTATGATTTTGAAGATGGCGATGAACTGATTCTTTTTTCTGATGGCGTAGTTGATATTAAAAATGAAAATGAAGAATACTTTGGAAAAGAACGTCTTCTTAATGCTGCAAAAACTGTAATTGGCCGCACGGCTGCTGAACAGGTTAGTTTTATTGCAAACAGTATATATTCTTTCTGTGCAAATCGTGAACAGAATGATGATCTTACAATAATTGTATTAAAAAAATAATATGACCAGCGAAATACAAAAGTTTCCTATCACTCCCTATCTGAAACAGATTTGCGATGCACTTAAAAATTCTCCATCACGTTTTTTGATTTTAACGGCAGAAACAGCGGCCGGAAAATCTACTGTGCTGCCTCTTGCCTTACTTGAAAATTTTCCCGGAAAAATAATAATGACGGAACCGCGACGAATTGCTGTATTAGGCGTGGCAAATCGGGTTAGCGAATTAAATGAAAAATCGGAAGAGGTTGGTTATAAGATTCATCTGGAAAGTAAAATAACTTGTGAGACACGGCTCGAGGTAGTTACGGAGGCAATTCTTGTGAGACAGCTGCAGTCTGATCCTGCGCTGGAAGACTACAATGTAGTTGTGCTGGATGAGTTTCATGAGCGTTCGGTAAATACAGACCTTGCACTGGCCTTTTTGAAAGAAGCTATGGAGCTGCGCGACGATCTTTATGTCGTGATTATGTCGGCTACCATAGACACCAAAAAGCTTCAGAATTATCTGGGTTGCGAAGTGCTAAGCGTACCGGGCAGGCAGTTTGCGGTGAATGTGGTTTATGAGCCAGAAAAATCAATAGTAAGTGCTGTACGTGAAGGAATCAGTTATGCACGTGATTCTGGCAATGTTCTTGTCTTTTTACCCGGAATTTCTGATATACGTAAAGCACAGGAAGCTCTTCTGGAAAGCGGCGAGTTTTCAGGTGATAGTGATAGAGAGCTTTGCATTCTGCATTCAAGTATTTCTCTTGAAGAACAAAAGCAGATTCTTAAGCCTTCAAATAAGCAGCGTGTAATTCTTTCTTCTGCAATTGCTGAAACTTCACTTACGGTTCCGGGAGTTAATGTAGTAATAGACAGCGGGCTTTCACGTGTAAACAGACTTGATATAAATACCGGAATGGAAAAGCTGACTACAGAAACTGAAAGTGAGTTTTCTGCAGAACAAAGAAAAGGTCGTGCGGGTCGTCTTAACGAAGGAACCTGTATAAGACTTTGGGAAAAGCACGACCTGCGTGTAAAAGATTTTCCTCCGGAGATTTTACGAGCAGATCTTGTTCCGCTTGTTCTGGAATGTAGTGATAGAGGTATTTATTCCGTAGAAGGAATTGACTGGTTGGATAGTCCTTCGGCTGCGGCCTGGGCAGAAAGTGTAAGGCTTTTGCAGCAGCTTGGCATGATAAAAAAAGATGGAAGGATTACAGAAAAAGGAAAGGCTGCATTAACTCTTGGTATACATCCGCGTCTTGCAGGAATTGCTCTCATGGCTTTTGATATTGTTTCTGGAAAGATAAGCAGAGAAGGGCAGGAGCTTTTGATAAAAATCAGCTCATATTCACGTTCCTCAGCTGATTTACAGAAAAGATTTATTATTGATCTGGAACGCCGTTTGAAGCTTTGTAAATATGATAATACTCAGGAAGATAATAAATCTGATTTTCTGATATTAAACGGTTATCCAGACAGGCTTGCAAAGCGAACAAGTGAATCAGGTGTGGAACCTGCAGAATATAAGTTTGCAGGTGGGCGTCAGGCTCGTTTGTATAACAGAAATGCCCCGCTCTGGCTTTGTGCACCTGATGTTACGGCAGGAGAGAAAGAGGCTGTTATTTTTGATTTAGTCGAGCTTGAAGAGCCAAAAATCAACGAATTTCTGGAAAAACACAGCGAAATTCGACAAATTTGCTCATTTACTCAAGGGACTTTACAGAAATTTGAGCAGAAATGCTTTGGAGAAATCGTTATTTCCTCAAAGAAAATTGCTGTTTCTGAAGGGGATTATGCCCAGGCCTGGCTTAATGAAATTAATGAAAAAGGAATAGAATGTCTTCCTTTTGATGCAAAAGTTGAAAGCTTATTGCTGCGTGCGGAGTTCATAGAACAGCAGAAATCAAAAGATTCAGAAACAGAAAAAGATGTTCATAACAAATTATATTCACGCTTAAAAGAAAATGCGCAAGAATGGCTTATACCTTTTCTTGGAGGAAAAGCTTCGCTTACTGCTTCTACAGTTTATGATGCTTTGTACTGGTATCTTGAAGGTGCAGAAATCGATAAGCTTGCTCCGGAAATGCTTACTCTTGAAAACGGTCGCCGCTGTAAAGTAAAATATGAAAAACAGGCAGAAATAAGGCCGGTTATAGAAATCATTATTCAACGTATTTTCGGCTGCTTTAAAACTCCGCAAATCTGTGGAAAAAAAGTTCTTTTACGACTGCTTTCGCCGGCAAGCCGTCCCCTTCAGGTAACAGAAGACCTTGAGAATTTCTGGACTGGAGCCTGGGTAGAAATCTGTAAGGAAATGAAAGGCCGTTATCCAAAACATAACTGGGAATATAAAATTGTAGAAAAGGAATAGTTTATGAATATTATTTTAATTATTTTAGGAATTATCTGTATTGCTTATGATGCAACTCTTATACTATTAAACCCTGGAACCTTTCTGGATATTGTAGTTTCATTTACACATATCTGGATTGTCTTTGGTGCTTATCTGATTTTTCTTGGGATCTACAGAATTAAAAAGGGACATTCTTTCTGGG
>JAEEGK010014368.1_pt1 | contig 17698 bp, 19 predicted proteins | sample 8958771 | NCBI WGS metagenome assembly JAEEGK01 (sample SAMN16246547, study PRJNA631951) | gut metagenome | biome: gut microbiome; feature: rumen; material: SC-attached | host: Bos | place: Iran: Karaj | collected 2018-10
AGAGAATGCCTTCAAAAAGTGTGCCTTGCCATTTGTCGTATTTTTGGTGTCGCGGAATAAATAATTTTTCTACCGCCTTATTACCCGCACCACTTTGAAGAGTTACTGTCTTTTCAATTTCGTCGATACATTCAAAGCGGTCTTCTGGCATCCAATACTCAGAAATAAATAAAGGCTCTGTCTGCCTTTCACACCAAGAATAAAAGCGCTCATAGTCAAAGTTATTTCTATTCTGTATTCCGTAGGCGTTTGTTTCATGGTAAGGTATGTCACAATAAATGATTGAAGAAGGGAGGACTTCGACGCAGGAGAAGTCCGACTGTAATGACTGTAATGACTGTAATGACTGTAATGACTGTAATGACTGTAATGACTGTAATCTATTAAGAGCTTCAAGTTGTTGTGTTCTACAACTACTTTGAAGTGCTGTAATATTTATATCATCAATAACACTTTCTGTAATATGTTTTGTTTCAATGTATCTTTCATAAATACCTTGTATGTTTTCAATAGGTTTTAAGTTTAGTCCAATTTCTTCTGCAAGTGAAAAATCATTAAAATAAATTGCATAGTGCCAGGCCTTCTTGAAAGGCTCTAAATCTTCCCCATAAAGATAGTCGCGCCCATTGTTACCAAAACTCCAACAGTATTTTATATATGGGTCTTTGTCTTTTTCTCTAAAGAAAGTGGCGCGGTCTATCCATCTGTTTTCATTTTTGTATTTGCCATAAATAGCATTCAGAAATAATTCTATTCCGCCACCGTCTATGTCATTACAGATATAGTTCTTATACTCTTGTCGCATTAAAGCAACTTGAGTAATGGCACAACCGCCCGCGAATAAATCATAGAAATTGTCTGCCTTTGGAAAATGACTATAAACCCATTCTGCTATTGAGTTTTTAGAGCCTTTATAGGGTACACCGTAACGCATTATTTTTTAAATTCAGGCAATTTCAATCTTTGCCAATTAAGAGATTTTTTATCAGTGATACCTAAAGCGCATTCAACACCTTTTATAAAAGAGTCCTTTGCAGCTTCTTGTACTTCAAAACTTGCATAAGGGTAATTCTTATCTACCCATTTTTGAGCTTCTTCTTCATACATAGATTTTGTCCTCATATCACTTCATTAGTTAAAATAAAAAAGGGCAAGGTTTTTACACCTCGCCCAAGATATGAGAGCAAAACCACAACCGGGAAGGAAGTAGGTTTTATTCCTTTTTAATCTTGCTTGCAATAAATGCAACAAGAGCGGCAACAGCGGCAACAATACCCGCAACAAGTTCTACACCGTTACTGATGTCTACAACGCTTGCACCGCCTAAAATCAGTACAACTGAAACAACTGCCAGAAGTACCCAAGCAACAACCTTAACGATTGTGTTGTTAAAGAATGCTTTAATTTTATCCATAAGTTTTACTCCTTAATTTATTAGTTAGAGAGTAATGTCATGTGTACTGTCTCTGTAGTAGTTGTGAGAGTCGTACACAATCTTTTCACCTTCTGCATAAGGTACATACTTCAAGTCACTGAATGAAGCCTCTGCAAGAGTTTCAGCACCTTCTCCAGTTACTTCAGTACCAAGAGTAACACCTTCTGGAGTCAATGCAGATACAAGATAATACTTGATACTTTCACCTTCTCCGGTGTAAGTGTACCACTTGTCTTTAGTCAGTCCGCCACTTGTAGCAGCGGCAATGTAAACCTTTGCAACAGTAACAGCAGTTCCGGCGGTTCCAGCCGGAGCAGAGCCGCCTGTCATATCTGCATTGTAGAAAGTAGAACCAATCTTCCAGATATTGTTTGTATGAGCGGCAACGTAGTCACCTGTTGTAGCCTTAGCAAGAGGACTACCGCTGTAAGTTGTAACATTGTCTACACTTTCAACAAAAAGCTCTTTTGAGTAAATGTATGAAGAAGAATACTTCCACGCATACAAGCCAAGTCCAGAAGCATTTAAGGGAACATTCTTGTGGTTGATTTCAAGCTGTATAATTTCACCCTTAACGTTTTTCTTGAGTTTAGTAATATTATAGTTTCCTTCAAAGAATGGCATAATATTTTTTCTCCTTAAAAAAAATGGCGTACAAGCAAGAGCCTATACGCCATCAATTTTATATCACGATAGCGTGATATTTTATAATGCTACAGATTAAGCAGCAGCAAAGTCTGTAGAACCGTAGAACTCACCAACACCACAAACAGAAGGGTTTGTAACAACGAATGAACCGAAGAGGTTCAAAGTAACCATTGTTGCAGGTCCGTCTACTGTGTCAGAACCGCCTGAGATTGTGAAGAGGTCATCAACAAGAAGCTGGAGTGGGTCATTAGCCTTGTCATCAGCATCCATTGTCATTGGATCCTGTTTACCTGGGTTGTTACCTTCTACAGTGTCATTAATTACCTTGTCAGCGTTTGTATATCCCCAGAACTCTACAGCGTCAGAGCTGAGAACATAGAAGCGGCCTTTAGGACAGTATGGGTCATCAATACAGTTTTCAATGTAGTTTGTAGAGAAAGCGGCTGTAATGTCAGAGAAGCCAACATTTGCAGTCTTCTTTTCCTTTGTTGAAGTTGCTGTAAAGTATGTGTTTGTTGTTTCAAGTTCTGCTGAGAATGCGAGGAAGTCATCGTCATTCATAACGATCATATCGCACAGAGAACCCTGTCTGCGAAGAGCCTTGATAAGTTTAGTTACACAAGACTTCTTTGCTTCGCTTGCGCCTGTTCCGTTGTAGAAAGCACCGGCAAGGCGGTCAGGATTTACAGAGCGGTCTACACCAAAGAAGAGGTCATCAATGAAGCTAGTCCAAGTGTCACCTGTTCTCTTTGCCTTTACTGGAAGCCAGCCGTCAAGTCCTACTGGAAGAAGTGGAGAGTTACCACTCATAGAACCGGCAAGACAAACAATGTATGCCTGTGTAGCGTCTGTGTTTTCTGCAGGTGTTACTGTTACAGAAGTTCCGTTGATAGCGTTTACTGTAAGAGTATTCTGTGCAGAAGTTTCTGCAGTTTCACGAGTTGCCTTTACAACAAGTTTACTTCCTACATCAATCTTCATGATTGCATCTTCTGGAAGTGTAATTGTTGCAGGTGTTGAAGCTGTGAAAGTCCATCCGCCAGAAGGTACTGCACAAATCTCACCGTAGCCAGCACCATAGAGAGCAGCAGCCAAAGTCTTACGGAAAGACTCAGATGCAGCAAACATCTTAGCACCACCAACGCGCATATAAGCGCCGGCATTTGAGCGAGAAGCAGCAACTTCTTTAGCGTTCATTGTGTAAACACTGAAAAGCTGTCCTGGTGTTACGCAGAATTCTGCTGTCTGTGCTACAGTAGCAGCCTGAGTCTTAGCGGCTGTGAAGTCACCACCAGCAGCACCACCACGAGAATACATAGCAGCAAAGCGCTGTTCCTTACCCTCTACGCGCTCTTTGTTGATTTTCTTCAAGAGTGGAGAGTTTCTAAAAAGAAGGTTCTGAATACCTTCTTTCTTGTAATAAACCTTGAGCATAGCAAGGATTGAAGCATTAGCTGAAATAGCCATAATTATTACTCCTTTTCAAAAAAGAATTACTTACAGAGATTTTGCAAGCTCTTCTTCCAATTTCTTGATTTCTTCCGGGTCATCCTCTTCTTCTTCGTCTCCGTCAAAGTCAAGTTCACCCTGTTCCCCTTCTTCTGCAGGGGCCTCAGTTCCTTCTTCTGCTGTTCCTTCTTCTTCCTTTGTTTCCTCAGTTTCCGAAGCAACAACTTCACCATCTGCCTTGATTTCTGTGTCACCGTTTTCATCCTGGGTGATTTCAACCTTAGCATCCGGTTCAATACCTAAAGACTCCTTAATAGAGTCAATCTGCTCTTCAACAGTTTCAATAAGTCCATCAACGTATACGTCAGACTCAGGGCGTGGCTCTGGAATTTTCTCGTATTCATCAAAAGCAGTTCTTGCCATTGAGAATTCAGGGTTTCCTTCTGCAGCGCCAAGTACCTTGTCGTATGCGCCAAGTTTTTCGCCGTACTTCTCATTGAACTCATTGAAACGTCTTTCCTTGTCATCCGCTTCCATAGCAAGGCGGGCAGGTTCCAAGATTTCGTCAAATAACATTGACTCCAACTTAGAAATGCGCTCAGCCTGTTCTGCACCGGCTTTCACAAGTTCGTCACAACGATTGAGAAGCAAGTCGATTGCTTCCTTGTAACTGTTTAAGATGTCATAGATTTCGTTTTCCATAACAACTCCTTTTATTCATTAGTAAATTACTGTCTACTTTTTTAGACACTTATTGTGGCATAGGGGCATTGTTCCATTGTCCCAAAGCCGCGCCACCATCCGGTGTGTTTACATCCATGTCAGCACCACCGCTCATGTCACCCATAGGAGCAACTGGTGTCATGTTTGCTTCCTGAGTGAGTATGTTTGTCATACTTGGTGGAAGTCCTTCCTCTGTTTCTCCGCCATCAAGAGCAGTTTCTTTCTGTTCAAGTACCTGGTCTGCCTGCCAGTCTGCTTCTTTGATCTCAACGCTTTCATAGAGTTTTGTAAGTTTCTGAATATCCTCTAAGTTGTCGTTATGTTCAGAAGCTGCGGCCTTAAGAGAAAGCTGTGTGTTAATGATTTCTTCTTTGAGCATTGTAAAAGGTATGAAGTCAGGCACTTCAAAAACGTTCTTTTCAATACAGTCATTGATGCAGGTAAGAACTGCGTTGATAGCATTGTTAGAAAGTGAGTAGCCGCTCTGAATGTCCGGCAATTCCATAAACTGAGCAATGCGGGTCTGTGGAATAATTCCAGTCTGAGCCAACATCTGTAACTGCTGTAACTTTGTTGAAGGGTCTTTAGAAAGGCTGTCAGCAGCAGAGAACTGCACAACCATCTTGTTTGACTCTTCTACAATGTCTTTCCACTGAATAGAAAGGCGCTGATTGTCTTCTGGAAGGATTGTGTCTTCTTCTGGGAATACCTCAATACAAGTTTTTGCAATATCAACATACGCCCTGATAACTTGATTAAGCTGTGTTTCAAATCTGTCACTTTCAATATTCTCCATTGTGCTTAATGCTACACCGCTATTGAGTCCAGTAGGTTTTGTAGACATAGCAGATAACTGAGAGATACCTACAAGCTCGTAGGCACTCTGTTTGAGTTCTTCAATAAGCTGCATATACTGCGAGTCAATAAATGCCGGTGTTGCAACTGTAACAGGGGAGCCGGTCATATTAGGTGTGGCCGTATATTCAAGTATCTGTCCTACACGATTATTTAATTGACTTGTCTTTACGCTAGATCCTTTAGGAACACAGAAAGTCAATGCAGGGTTTAACTGGCTTGCATCCTTAATCTTCATCATTAAGTTGTCAATTTCCAACTGAATGGAATTGAGCATATCAACGATAGACTGAGAAGTGTTTCCTACAATCGGTGAACAGTAGTGAAGGAAAATGAAAGGAAGTTTTGAAGGTGCATAAACAGATTTTCTGATAACCCTGTCATCAATAAGCTCTGCCTTGATGTGGTTGAAGGTGTCATAATAAACACCATAAGTACAGTAATCGTTGTTCTGTATCTGAGCCTTGTTTACAAGCTCGTCTTCCAAAAGCGTAGTAGGAAAGTCTTTGCGCTCATAATAAACGCGTGTAAGTTTGTTATAGGTCACTTCTGCAGGTCTAACAAACACCTGCCATGGGAGCGCCTTTTCTATGTTCTTTGATACTTCATTGATGTAGATAACACCCATTTCAAAGATACAAGAGTCTCTGAACATTTCAGATACTTTCTTGTTTACGTTCTGAGCATCATAGTACAAGTCAAAGAAAGCCTGAGCCTGTTTTACTGTCTGAATGTCCTTAAATGTTCCGTTCTGGGTATTAAAGAACGGTCTAACCTTTGACTGTGCAATCTTACTTGTTAATGTATCAATACAAGACTTGATAACATTAAGCTGCGGAGTTGCTGTTGTATCTTCCTCAATTTCTGCAGGCTGTTCATAGTAGCCTACTACAGAAGGGTCTTTAATGTTGTTAAGACTTGCAAAAGGTGTGTAGTTATATCTGCGGTAGTTTCTGTGATACTTTGCTAATCTGTTAGAAGAAAATGCCTTAAGACTTGCTACGGCACTTGTTATATCACTGTCTTTTACTTTTCTCATTGTGCATTTGCTCCCCAACCTTTAGGGTTGTTCATAGCGGGCATAGGCTGCTGTCCGCCCTGGGTAGGTAAATTAAGAGCGCTGTTTACAGTAGACTGCATAGACATTCCGGTCTTAACTTTCTGCTTTTGTTTCTGTCGCATTTTTTCCAAATCGACATTGAAATTTATTTGCATAGTAAACCTCTTGTGTTATTAGTAGTGTTAACTTTTTTAGACACTTGTTTTTAAAGGGAATAGGTTTATAATTTTGAAAAACTATATGTGAGGTAGTTTTATGAAGAAGTTATTTATTGCTCTTGTTGTTTTGTTGTCCGTATCTGGACTGTTTGCAGAAGACCCTAAAGGTCAGATAATACCTTTTAATGAAAAGGCAAATGAAGAAATAATCATTACAAATACAACATTCAGGAAAGATGCATTCAAAATATATGTGCATACTACTGAAAGCTCTGCTTTTCACCTAAACGCATTTTCTGCAAGTTTTACAACAGCAGAAGAAGGCTGGGTCTTTCTTGTAAAGACACCAGAGCTTAAAAATAGGGATAAGTGGAAATCTCCGAGTGATTTTGAAATTATGGAAATATCAGACTACATCTGCATAGAAAGTAAGAGCGGGAATAAATACAATTATACCTTTGAGACTAAACACGATAAATTATATATAACAGTTTCGGAATACAAAGAAGGTGATGACTGGTAATAAAAAAAGGCGGGTTAATTCCCGCCTTAATTATTTATAAATCTTTATTTTTATTTCTTCATTCCGAGTAACGACATAACAGCACTCTTTACACCGCCTTCCGGCATTTTCTGTAAGAGTTCTGGTGTCTTTGAAACAAGAGAAGCCAAACCAACTACAACAGCCTGCTGCTCGCTTAAATTGCCATTAAGTGCCTGAGCAGTAATGAAGTTAGACAACTCTTCAACGTTCATATCGCCTATCATTTTACCGATTTCTCTTGATACGTTGATAGCGTAGAGCTTCTGGTTCTGATCCATAGCATTCCATCCGCTCTTGAGCATATTGTCTCTTGTGAGCTGTTCAACGTATATTCTTGCATCCTGTTCGTTGTCTGCTTCCTTGTTTGCAATCTTGATAACTTCTTCTGTTTCTGCAGTGTTCTTTCTCCAGCGGTTAGCAAGGCCCTGTTCAAGGTTTGTTCCCTGTACCTTTTCGTAGTCGCTCTGTTCCTGTACACCGTCTTTTTTGATTATGTGACTAGCGTTAGAAAGTGCAGTTCCTACACCGTTAATCATAAAGTGTGCAAGTCTTAATTTTGCGTCACTTGTTTTAGGGTCTCCAAACTCGCCATTCTGATAGCGCTTAAACATGAACGTTGGAAGTTGTTCGATATATTTATCGTCAATATCGTTGTAAGCGTTTCTTACCTTTGCAGAAGTGTCTGTCATCTGCTTCCAGTTTGCGTCACTATGTTCAAGAAGTCTTTTAAGCTGCTTCTCTTCAACAGTTTCTGCAATCTTGTCGTTTTTGTTCAAATAGTTCTGTGTGTGTTTATCAAGTCCGGTTGAAGAAGTTCCGTTTGCACCTTCGCTACCGTTTCCGGTTTTTTCTTCTTCTGCGCCGATAAAGTTACCGCTTGTACCGTTACCAACACGCAAATCCTTTTCAGCAATAGTTCCGTCTGCATTCAGGTCTTTAGCCTTTACTGCAAAAGGGTCAAAAAGATCTTCATTTCTTCCGGTTACATTTCCGGCTACTCTGTCTACAACACCAACAGAAGGATTTGCAATCTGTGAACGTCTAATAGCATTCTGAACGTCTGGTCTATTAACCATCCATTCTCTTGTTGCTTCTTCTTTCTTTTTCCTTTCCTCTGCTTTCAGTTCCTTTTCTGTCTTGCCTTTTACCTGCTGACTTTCCAAGAAGGCCTTAGCTTCCTTGTATTTGTCGCTCTCAGTGTCTTTACTGTTATTTATAATTGACTGTGCTTCCTGTGTGTCCATTTTATACCACCTTAATTCCAAGCACCTTTTCAATAATGAGAATGCGCTTGCATATTTCTGAGATAATGGCTGTATTTGCCATTGTCAGTTCTTTTGTGTCTACCTGTAAGTATTCAGAGATAGGGTCTTTTGATACGGCACTTTCAGTCAAAGGATTTTCAGCAAGTTCCTGAGCCTTTACACCATAATGCGGGTCATTGTCTACGCCCTTATCTTCACTACCTGGGATATCATGTGCCTTGTCATTGTAAGTGAACTTGATAGCGTTGATGTCTGCAAAGCACTTTATAGCATCTTCGTTGTCTCCGAAGATACGCTTTAATCTTTCGTCACTTGCTGCATCTGCCGCGTCTCCTGCGTCTGCCATATCGCCCATATCAGCCATATCGGCACCGCCGCCCATATCTCCCGCGCCTTCTGCACCGCTTCCGCCCATACCCTGGAACATCTGCAACATTCCGGCACTTCCACCTGAGACGTTGCTTGTTGTCGGTTTCTGTGACATAGGGTTAAGGTCAAGGTTTTTGAGCTTACCGGAAAGAGGTCTACTTTCAAGTTCCTTGTAGGTGTTTTTATAATCTGCGTAACCGTTCTTGAGGTTTCCATCACTCATAATCTGTTCATTGTTAGAAGTGTCTGCAACTTCTACATTTCCTGTTGTTGCAGGTGTTTCAATGCTTTCTGTGGTAGTCTGTTCTTCTTCTGACATAACTGGGTTATTCTGTTCACCACCACCGATTTTGTCACTTATGGCATTACCAGAAGAACCCCTGAACATATTGTCTTTAGAGTCGATGGCACCGGCAGCGTTTTCAAATCTTCCACCGGCTTCTTTAAGTATCATTTTTATAACGTTCATTTCTTCACCTCAAACTTAAGTTTCTGTATGCTCTTAGGTGAACGAATAGTCACCTTCTTTGAACATTCTCTGTAATGCTTGAGGTCTTCATCCGAGAAGGACTTCAAGAGGCTTCCACCAATACCAAGAGCATTACCCCAGTTGCCCCATTTTCTTTCGTACTCGTTCTGTCCTTCTGTCTGAGCCGCGCCCATCTTAGTACCTGCAGCACTTACTCCCGCATTGTTTGCGGCTGTCATTGCGTTCTGCTGTTGTGCCATGTTCTGGCCGTAAGTATTGGTTGCGTTGTTCATCTGGTTAGCGTTCATACCTGCAGAGTTATAAATATTTGAATTGGCGCGGTTAGCCTGATTTTCAAAAGCGCTGTTAGCCTGTCCCATCTGCTGTGAGTAGGCGTTGCCGTATGCATTCTGATAAGCGTTTGCGTTCTGCTGACTTCCCATCATGGCCGCCTGTGCCTTGTTCATTCCGGCAGCTCTTGCCGCCGTTGTTGCCTGACTCTGTGCGCCTGCGGCGGCTGCGGCTGCCTGTTGTCCGGCATATTTCTGAGCTTCACTATTTACAAGAGCGTTCTGACTTCTTGACTGTCCGGTTGCGTTGGCATTTGCCGCGTTGACATTTCCAAGCCCCTGACTCTGTCCGGCTGCGTTTGCCTGAGCCGCCGTATTAAGGCCCTGAGCGTTTCCTTTTTTTATCTGTTCGTCAGCAAGGCCGGAACCATTTTTAGCAGCTGCTAAACTGTTCTCGTAGCCTTTTTGTCCGGTATATTCTTTAGTCGCTGTGTCATATTTTTTCGAAGCGTCTTCGTATTTCTGATTTTTAGAACTAGCCATAATCTTAAACCTCTTGTTTTATTAGTTATAAACATTACCCATTCTAGGGAACTGGAAAGCGTCACTTCCAAGTGTATCTTCAAAGGTCTGTTCAATCGTTGCAAGCTGATTTTGAAGAAGGGTAATATCTGCGCCCTGCTTGCTCTTAAAAGCAATAGCAAGGATGTAGGAAATAATCTGGAAGTAAGTTGAGTTAGGATAGTTGAGCGGTGTGTCTTCACAGTAAGGACATACATAATATGAACCAAACTTTTTAGAACAGTAGCCGTAACCTGTACGCTCATCAATTCCAATAAAACCAACATTTAAGCCGGTAGAGTTATCAATCAGTTTAATCTCATTGTCTGCATTAATAAGAGCAAAGCCGGTGTCACCAAGAGCATAACAAGACTTTTCAGAATATATGATCTTCTTCAATGCTCCGGCATTTGTTTCTACTCCATTGTGTTCTACGTCTGTATCTGTAATGCAGAAGAAGTCTTCAAGGTTATCGTCTGCCACATAGAAGTTACCACCGGCAATATCTTCTACTGTTTTCAATTCGCTTGTAGAAATTGAACCGTTTCCAATATGGAAATACTTGATTACACCTTCTGTATCAATAACAAACTCTTTTCCGCTCTCTGTAATAAGCGGGACATAGCCTGTAATTGTTGCAGAATATCCGCTCATTATGTCATAGATTGTCATGTCATTTTCTGTAATAACAAAGACAAAGTTTTCTGTGATGTAGGCCCTTACAATGTCAGTGTGTGCAATCTGTATAAAGTCTTTAGCGGTCTTAATTCCGTCAAGGTCAATAATTGAAAGTGTCTCATGTTCTTCTGCGTCTTCTGTCTCACAAAGGAAAGTGTGCTTATGACAGTCAAGGCAGACACTTGTTGCATCAAGTGAAATTGCCACGTCATGCGGTTTGAAGAAAAGTTTTTCCGGTTTAGGAAAGTATTCAACAAGTACATCGTTAGGACTGCCATACAGATACAACTTGCCGTTACGAAGTTCATAAGAAAGATGGTGTGTTCCGTTGTTGTCTGCCCGTCTGTTGATTGTCTGTAAGTTTCCGTTATTCCACAAGAACACGCCTTTAAGCTGCCAGAAGTCGCTAGGAAGTTCCATTTCTTCTTCTGTTGTCCTGAATGAACGTACAAAAGAGTTATCGCCCATGTTAATGAGCTTTTCATAGAGTCCTACGTTACTTTCGTTTATGCAGCTTATCGCTTCATTCCAGGATATGAAGTCAGAGCCTTCCAGGTCTGCTAACTGTTTAGCACGTTTAAATAAATCACTTGTTTTCATGTTGAACATATATTTTTCTCCTTACCACTCATTATTATTTGTAGTTACAGAAGGCGCGGTTATAGCCCCCTTTGACACCTTATCTACAAGAACTGCATCCGGCTGACTTCCTACGCTCATTGAAGCGATCTTGAAAGGTGAGTCTATGCTGAATGACACGCCAAGGCCACGCTGAGTTTTTGGCTGATAGCGTAAATAGATTGTGTGTGTTATCTTGTCCCAGTCAGAAGCCTTAATCTTAAAGGTTGTTTCTTCTGTTTCTCTTCCGGTCAGAGAGATAGTTGTAGCCTTTACTTTCAGGTCTCCTTCTTCGTGTTCTTCACTGAACAGTCTGAAATACAGACAGTCGTTGATAGTTACTACTTCGTTGTTCATACCGTAGAAGCAGGTCTCAAGGCGGATGTTTTCTTTTGTGTAGCCTTCGTCACCTTCGTCAAGGTAGTATTTGATATAGCGGTAGTTTCCGCTGTTATCACTCATTACTATTCCGTTATCCAGAAGGAAGATGTTTGTAATGTCTGTATACTCAAGAAGGAACATACCAAACAAGCCGTAGAAAAGAACGCCTATATCTGTAATTAAAAATACTGTCTGTGTGGCCGGATTGTAGAGGTAGTTTCTAACTTCGCTTATCTTATCTACAAGCTGCTTCTGATTAAGAACATTTGCACCTGTGAAAGAGTATAGGCAGCGGTTTGTCTTAGAGAAGAACAGAGCTTCATAAGGTGTGTTACCTACAAACTGTAAGTTAGACACATCAACAATAAACTGAACACCACCGACAACACCGTTATTAAACGACAGTGAGAAAAGGTTATTGCCAATAATTCCGTAGAATTGCCCCTGAATAATGAACATCTCTTTTAAGTTCTCAATACCAGAAGCAAGATAATAATTCATCAATACGTTGTTGTTATTTCCTACGACAAGCGGGTAAGAATTAAGCCCGGAAGAAATAAAAGCATAGTTTCCGTAAACACTCTTTATCTTTGAAAATAGGTTTACGTTGTATTCTACGTTTCCGTTGGTGTCGATAGGGAAAGGTAATCCGGCTAGTTCAGAATTATAAAACCTTTGCTTTTCTTCACTAGAAGTCTTATAAGTAGAGCCGACATATTTAATTGATGCACTGTTCCCCTGATAAAGGTTTACAACATCCATTGAATTAGGAAGAGCATAGAAAAACAGTCTGTTATAACTACTGTCTACAGGAACAGGGTTTAGAATTATAGAGCTATTATCTTCCTGTCTGTATTCATTTACAGAAAATCCTAAGTAGTTCGAGTCAGGTGTAGGGGTTTTAGATTTCAAGCTCAAAGTCTGACCATGATAAAAACTTTCTATATCGATACTATTCAAATTAGATGCAAAATGAAGTCCTAACTGTCGTTTTATATCAAAACTGTTATTCATTGAGTCTACATTTACTACAAGTTGGTTTCCAAACGTCTGCAACTTAGGAGTTTCTGCAAGTCGTATCTCATAAAACTTACCGTTGCATTTATAATAAATACGCTCATCATAATTTGAATTGATTTTCTTAGCGTCTCTGTGATCTGAATAAAACATAAGTGTCTTAACATCAACACTGTTCCATTCTGTAAGAAGAACGTTGTTACCACATATAGCACTTAACTGATTATTATTTACAGCCAGTTTGAAAACAGTACCAAGTGATACAAAATCCCCCAAAGTATATTTATATCGTTTTATATTGTTTCCATTACGCAAAGTAAAATCAAAAGTATCAAAACCCAAAATATAATTTTTTTCTGGTGTTGAATGTACAACATAATAACTGTCAAGAGAAGACTGTGAAAGACTTGCTACACACTGTGAGTCATAAGCAATTAAAAACTGTGCGATTGTTCCGTTATCTGTTAATTGTCCTCTTGTGACTTCATTAGCAATAGTTTTAATACCTTGGTAATAGTTACAAATATTTACGTTTCGGAATTTTATTCCATTATCATAATAAGGTGTATCTAAACTAACAACACACTTAAAACTTGTACTATCTGTTACAGGAGTAAACAAACCACCTGCAGCAATAACCAGTTTATTATAAGGGTAATTTAAGCAGCAATAACTACCCAAATCTGTCGAGATAAGTTTGTTTCCACTTCCGGCAATACTTTGATTAAGTGTGTCACCTCGAGCAACATAAGAAAACGACTTATTCACATAATCTATGCTATAGAATGTTAAATATGAGTTATAGCCTTGTGCATCATTTTCATAAAAATAAGAGATCTGAGACAGAGTTTCATCATAACACAATGACACCGGGTATAATAAATAAGGGGTCTTATGAGATATCCCTAACAAAACTGTTGTACTAAAACTTTCTTGAGTATCAATGTCTATACACCACAGATTATTTACACCAACAGCAGAACCAGCCATACTTGCAATACCAATAACAAAACAATAAACCTTATTTTCTTTCATAACGAAAATAGCAGTTATACAGTTTTTGGTAATATTGTTTATAAAGTCTTCTGTCGTTCCTTCTGGAGCTGTGGTAATCAAAAGTTTTTCAACTTCATCCTCACCAACAGTAAACACGCCTTCCTTGCTTTTCAGATAATACGAGTGTGAGCCGTCAGCATTTACTTCTTCAATGACATACAGTTTGTCAGAGATAACCTTCACCGGATTGTCATTAAACTTGAGTTCATTCTGTATAAAGTATTTATCTTCCTGAAAAGAGAGTACCTGACCGCCATTCTTTAATAACGCATGGTCTGTAACTTCATATACATCACCGTTGGTATCAATAAAGGTATTCTCCGCATTACCGCCTGTTATCTGTTCTTCCTTGTGGAACACATTACTCAGACACCCGCCAACAAAAGGTGAGTTGTTTTTATTAAAGCCTGAGTATTGTTTGATTTCTGCATCCAGCTTATTGAGATTGAGTTCTGCACCCTGTAACTGAATAGGGTAAATATTGCTCTTTGAATTAGCCATTGGTATACCTCTATTCATTAGTTACTGTCTACTTTTGTATACTGTTAGTAATATGCAATCTGTCACTTCTAATGCGGTAGCAGAAATATTCAAAGGCACAAGTCCACAAACTTTATATGATGACACAGACGGACATGTAGTAATGCAAACGCTAGGAAAATTAGCGGTGTTTAATGTAGCAAGAACAAACACAACACAGAGAGATTACACTATTCCCGAAATTATTGTTGCAGGAAATTTTAGTGCACCTTTAATGATGAATGGTAAAACAAATGGTGAAGTATATTTTGTAAACTCAACTACATTAAGAGCAAAATTAACAGGTGATGTTAGTGCTTATTGGGGAACAGGACAACTTATAGCCTTTTTGAAATAATTATTTAATTGCCCATATTCTTGTCGGAACACAATAAGTATTATCGACTAAATATCCGTCGGTTATTGTAAAATAACGACCTTGAGTAATAGAACACCCTTGATTTGTTATGTTCTCTATTACTCTTGTTGCAAGCTGGAATAAACCCCTTGAGTTAACCCATACTTTCGATAGATAATCATTCCCGTCTATGCTAACTAAAGTTAAAAATCTCCAAGCTGCTGTTTGTGTTAATTTTACTTCAACTAAAAGCTTTTTATATCCATTCGGTAAATTATATGTAATATCATATCTCGCTAAGCCTTGTGTACTGTCTGGATTTTCCCAAAGAAGATAACCAAATGCCTCAGCAACAGCATTAGAGGTGACAGAATGCATATTATCAGCAGTGACTTCATCAACGGGGGCAAGGTCTGTTTCTACCTGAGTTACCGCATCTTCAAGCTCTGTCTTGGTAGCAAATACAGAAGTGTCTATTTCTTCTGAATTGCTCAAGCCAAGAAGTGCATTGATGCGCTCTATCTGTCTTTTAATTGCAATGATAGAAGTATTGATAGAGTCTTTACTGTTATCTTTTGCCAAAGGTATACTCATTCTACTACCTCATAATTTCCGTTGATTAAATCGTGTGTTTCAACCTTGTGGTAAGTCTTAAGCAGAAGAACTGTTCCGTCATTAAGTCTTACCTCAATTCTTAAATCGGGATTATCGTTGCACTTCTGGATAAGCTGCTCAAGTAAATGCCAGTCGCTTTTTTTACCCAGCAACTTCTTCTTGAGTTTTTCTTCTCTCTTTTTCTGTTTGTAAAAATCCCTTGCTTCTTTAAGAGCGCCCATTGTTCAAAACTCCTTTCATACTTTTCTTTCTCATACCTTCTGCATAAGGTTCACGCATTTCTTTGTAATACTTTTTAATCTTTCTGTTGTTACCAAGATAGCCCTGATGTGCGTGTGTTCCGTGAAGCTGATAGTTTACGCTGTACTGGTCGTGTATGTTGTTCATAAAGTATTCACCCTTGGAAGGTGCCGCCATCATTTCCCTTACCTTTTCTTCCGGTACACGAGGGTACCAGTATTTTTTAGAAGAACCCTGAAAAGTTACCCATAACTCTTTTGTCTTAGGGTCGTACTTCATTTTCTTAATGGCCGTTGAAGGTACATCCTGAGTGTACATCTGTTCACTCTGTGCCTGAGCGGTGACAAGTTTCTCCTGTCCTTTGGTGAGCTTCTTTCTTCCAAGCTGTGCAGCCGCTTCTCTGATTTTCTCAGCGATCTTCTTGTTTCGCTCTTCGTCAATTTCGCCTTGTCTGAAAAAGCCTATAGGTGAGAGTGTGTCCCTTTCTTCCCGTGTCTCAGGCTTAAACTTTTCAAGAGCCTTGCCTGTAACGTTTGGAAGATAGGTATAGCGCTCTGACTTTGGAGCCTTGATTGTGATTTTCTTTCCAGCGTTCAGAGCTTCGTCAATCTTCGCTTGCTGGTCTATATTCTGTGGTGAAGTGTTTGAAAATTTTGTCTTCAACTTGTCAAAGATGTTACCCATTACGTTAGCCATATTTACACCGCCTTTTCCACCTTTTCAGAGAGTGGATATATTTTTCCTTTTCTCAAAGTTCTTGAGTAATAACCGTCTTCCCTAAGCGGCCAGATAGTCTTCATGCCTTCTTCATCCTCAAAATAAGGACAAATCAAGGCGTTAAACTCTGACTGAACGTATGCAGCAAGTTCAAGAGGAAACATCTTTACTTCAAACTTTTCGCAGAGCTTTTTCAAGTAGTCCGGGTCTGAAAAGTCAAAACCAAGTCCATGTCTTGTGTAATATTTCCACTTCTTGCGTATCTGCAATAAATCCGGCTTTTCTTCATTCAGAATGTAACTTGTAATGATTACAGAGCCGGGAAGTGAAGTGTACATTTCAAGCGGAAACATAAACTTATTTTCTGCTACGTTCTTTTTTAATTTGCGTATTCCCATATCTTTACCTCGTAAATATTAGTTAAATAAAAAAGGTGACCGCATGGGAGTACGGCCACCAAGATGGAGATAGATGTTTGACAAGAAAGTATGTTGTCATAACCATTAGTAACTAATAGGTTAGACTGATTAATTATCATCCGGCCCCTAGTTTACCTCACAAGTAAATCCAGCTAGGGGCTTTTCTTTTAACCTTTAAGTTTTCTTTCTGCGTTTATTTTCCGCATCTGTTCAGAGCGTTTCTTTCTCTGCTCTGGTGTGTAGTTTCTTGTTATTTTTTCTTTGGGTTCTGGAATAAGAAGCTCTATAGGAATGAGGGCAAGCATAAAACCGCCATTGTCTTTACAAGGCTCTTGGTCTATAAAGACATCCTCATTTGACTTTGCAAGATCTCTTATTCTTGCCATAAATTGTTTGTCTGCTGTTGTTATTTCTGCGGTGTTGTCACCTTTGAACCAGTGAATACCTGTAGCGCCTTTTTCAACTCTGCAAGAGAGTGCATTAATAGTGCATAAATCCATAATTTACCTCACACACTATTAGTTAAAAATGGCTCTATTTTAAAAACACTCTCGATAAAAACACGATAAAAACGCAATAATTTTTTGTACTTGCCTTAAATTGACAAATTACTCAACCGATTAAAAGAAAAGCGTTAAAACACGATATTTCTCGATAAAAGACTATTAGAACTCACCTGTCTTTTTGTTGCCGCTTTCTCCGCCTGCATCTTCTCCACAGTCAAAGAAGAACTGTCTTGAAGCATACAGAAGAGCCATTGTTATATCTGGGTGGAAGCCGTCATCAAGTTCGCTTGTGATGTTGTCCAGATCATCACGCTTGTAGAGTGTCTGCTCAAACTCGTTTGCAACCTCTCCGCCTTCAATGTTTAAGATACGGCCAGTGCGGCACCATTCAGCAAGGGTTTCAAAGGCTAAGGCGCGGTCGTATTTGTAAGCACAATAAGCGGGTAGTCCGTAGGTCTGTGAAAGTTCATAGGTTATAGACTTCTCGTTTGTATCTGTGAATATCTGACAGTTAGACAAGTCTGCGTTTGGGTTACGCTCAATGATAAACCTTTTTCCGTCTTCAAAGCCTTCTCGCACTGCATCCACAATCATTGATACAGTAGCCTTATTGAACTTTCTCTCAAAGATAACATAAGCTCTTTTCTGCTCAACGTTAGCGGCAAGTGTTACGATACCGTTATAGTCTGCAAATCCAAAGTCTACGCCGGTGTAAATGTTAGTAGGTATGAAGTCTTGAGGGATAGTG
>JAEEGK010014370.1_pt1 | contig 17697 bp, 7 predicted proteins | sample 8958771 | NCBI WGS metagenome assembly JAEEGK01 (sample SAMN16246547, study PRJNA631951) | gut metagenome | biome: gut microbiome; feature: rumen; material: SC-attached | host: Bos | place: Iran: Karaj | collected 2018-10
AGGGACTTCAAGGTAACCCCCGAGATGCTGAGCAAGGCCTACGAGGACTTGCGCGATATCCGTAAGGATAACGACAGGGACGAGGAGTATATGGAATAGTTGAGAGTTGATAGTTGATAGTTGAGAGTTGACAGTTCACTAACCTCTAACCTCTAACCTCTAACCTCTAACCTCTGATTATGAATTATGAATTTTATATAAATAAATGAAAAAGACATTTTTATCTCTGATTGTTTTGATGGCGGCAGCTGTGCAGTTGCAGGCCATTGACTACACCAAGTATGTTAATCCTTTTATCGGAACCCAGACGGACGAGACGGGCGCCCTTAGCGGCAGTACCTTCCCCGGTCCTACCATGCCGCAGGGTATGGTGCAGCTGGCTCCTGAGACGGAACAGTATGTTACCTGGGACCCTTGCTGCGGTTATGACTTCAATAAGGACAGTATCTTCGGCTTTACCCATACCCATCTGAGCGGAACGGGTTGTACCGACCTGATTGACATCTCCCTGATGCCTTCTGTCAGGAAGGTGACCCCTGCCGAGCTGAGGAAGGGTATCTTCGCACAGACCTACAAGCATGCCGAGGAATCGGCTACCCCGGGCTTCTATATGGTGAAGCTGCAGAATGAGGATATCCTGGTCAACCTGTCGGCTACCGTTCATGCCGGTATCCATAAATATACCTTCCCCAAGAGTGCGGCACAGCAGACTGTAATCCTGGATCTGGACCGTATGACTTGGCGCGGCGATGCCTATTATGCAGGTCGCAGGGCCTATCAGATTATCCAGAGCCAGATGCGTGTGGTGGATGACCATACCATCGAGGGCTTCCGTGTGCTGACCGGCTGGGCCAAACTGCGTAAGGTCTATTTCCGTGCCGAGTTCAGTAAGCCCTTCACTGACCGTCTGCTGATGGACGGAGGCCGTTCCGTAGGCAAGAGCGATGTGATGAACGGTCGTGCCCTGCGTGCTGCCCTGGAGTTCAGCAACCAGGACAGTCAGGACCTGATGGTGAAGGTTTCTATCTCTGCCGTTGATAACGACGGCGCACGCAAGAATATGCTGGCTGAGGCGCAGAGCTGGGACTTCAACTACTATGTGAAGGCTGCCCATGATGCCTGGGAGAAGGAGCTGGCCCGCATTGATATCGAGGGAACGGATGCTCAGAAGACCATCTTCTATACAGGACTTTATCACGTGCTGATGCAGCCCAACACCATGAGTGATGTGGACGGCCGCTACATGGATACCAACTTCGAGATTAAGCAGATGCCCAAGGGCCAGGCTTACCACAGCACCTTCAGCCTGTGGGACACCTTCCGTGCCGCCCATCCCCTTTATACCTTGCTCTGCCCTGATGTGGCTGCCCAGTTTGTGCGTGACATGATTCTGCATCACCAGACCTACGGCTATCTGCCTATCTGGGACCTGTGGGGCCAGGATAACTACTGTATGATTGGCAACCATGCCATTCCTGTTTTGGCTGATGCTATCCTGGCAGATATTCCTGGTGTGGATGCCGAGAAGGCTTATAAGGCTATGTACGAGAGCAGTACCCGTACCCATACCAACAGCCCCTTCGAGGCATGGGAGCAGTACGGCTATATGCCTCAGGACCTGCAGGGCACCAGCGTCAGCATCACCCTGGAACAGGCTTTTGATGACTGGTGCGTGGCCGCTGTAGCTAAGAAGCTGGGCAAGCAGGCTGATTACGAGCGTTTCCTCAAGCGAAGCGAGTTCTACCGCAACCTGTGGGACTCCAGCATCGGATTCTTCCGTCCCAAGGACAGCAAGGGTAACTTTATCGAGAAGTTCGATCCCCTGAGCTACGAGGAGCCTTGCTTCATCGAGGGCAATGCCTGGCAGTATATGTGGTTCGTTCCCCAGAATCCCAAGGGCCTGATAGAACTGTTGGGCGGTGAGAAGAACTTTATAAAGAAGCTCAACGAGAACTTTACCCTGACAGCTACCAGCGGCGAGGTGAACGGCAACGCCAGCGGCTTTGTGGGCCAGTATGCCCATGGCAACGAGCCCAGCCATCATACCGCCTACCTGTATAACTTTGCCGGTCAGCCCTGGCGTACCCAGGAGCTGGTGAACCAGATTCGCAGCAACTTCTATAACGAGACGCCCTGCGGCTATGCCGGAAATGATGACTGCGGTCAGATGTCGGCCTGGTACATCTTCTCTTCCCTGGGCTTCTATCCCTTCAATGCCGGTAGTGCCGAATATACCATCGGTACTCCTCTCTTCCAGAAGGCTACGCTGCATCTGGCAGGCGGCAAGGACTTCACCATCCTGGCTCCCCGCAAGAGCGACAAGGCCATCTACGTAAAGGGTGTGAAGTTAAACGGTCAGAAGGTAACCGACTGGACACTGACCCATCAGCAGCTGATGGCTGGCGGAACCCTCCAGTTCCAGATGAGCGAGAAGAAATAACGGTATTAATCATTTATTTCGTCATAAAATGCCCCTTTCGCCATGCAGAAGGGGCATTTTTGCGTCTTTTCTTGTCCTTATCTGTTTGTAGGTAGATAAAAAAGTATATATTTGCGCAGTTTTTTCGTTAAAATAATGTGCAAGAAGCTATATATTCTGATGATAATGCTCTTGTTCGCGCTTACTCCGCTGCGGGCAGAGCTTACTTTCAACAAGTCGCATGGGATTTATAAGAGTCCGTTTATGCTCAGAATCAGCAGCAATGAGTCCGGTGCCGTTATCCGCTACACCTTGGACGGCAGCGAGCCCACGGCCACCAGCCTGAAGTTTTCCGGTAATATCTATGTAGGTTCCACTCTGATAGTCCGTGCGGCGGAGTTTAAGGACAATATCCGTTTCTCGGATGTTGTAACGGCATCCTATATCTTCCCCTCGTCAGTTCTTGAACAGCCCGACGCACCTGAGGGCTATCCTGCCTCCTGGGGCAAGTATTCCGCTATTAGCGGGACGGCGCCTGCCGATTACGGAATGGACCCTGAACTGACCGCCGACCGTACTTATGCCGCTAATATCACGGAGGCTTTCTCCTCCATCCCGGCATTGTCCATCGTAACGGACAAGGGAAATCTCTTCAATAAAGCGTATGACGAACAGACAGGCGGCATATACATCTATACGGGAACGTCCGACAGCGACGGACGCGGATGGGAGCGTGCGGCCTCAGTTGAGCTGATAGGCCAGGGGCATGACTTAACGGCAGATTGCGGCCTGAAGATTCACGGCGGGCAGGGGCGTGTGCCGGAGAAGAACCCCAAGCACTCCTTCCGCCTCACCTTCAAGGACGAGTATGGCAAGAAGACGCTGAAGTATCCTGTTTTCGGGGAGGAGAATGCGGCCCGTTTCAACTCGCTCATCGTGCGTACCTTTTATAATTACTCCTGGGTACACTCTGACGCCACCCAGCGCGGCAAGGCGCAGTATGCCAGAGACCTGTGGTCGCGCCGTATGCAGAAGCGTCTGGGCTATGCTGCCAGCGACGGACTGTATGTCAATGTGTTCCTGAACGGCCTCTATTGGGGACTTTACAACCTGGCGGAGCGTATTGATGACGATTACTGCAAGTATCACTTCGGCGGCTTGAAGGCTGACTATGACGTGATCAAGCGCGAGGATTACCTGGAGGCCTCAGAGGGCACGCTCGACAAGTGGAACCAGCTGATGCGCCTCTCGGAGAAGGCCACTTCGCATCAGACCTACAATGTGATTACCGGTCAGCAGCCGCTGGCATCGGATACAGTAGCCCAGGTCTTCCTGGATGTGGATAATTTCATTGACTATATGCTTATCAACCAGTATAGCGGGAATGCCGACTGGGATCATCATAACTGGATAGCCCTTGCTAACCGCGAAGACCCTTCCCAGGGTTTCCGTTTCATCTGCTGGGATTCGGAGCAGACCTTGACCAGCGCTTCCAAGAATGTCCTTGACGTCAGCAACAGGGACTGTCCCACCTACCTTTTCCAGAACCTGATGAAGAACCGTACCTTCAGGCATCGGTTTATAGACCGTGCCTATCAGCTGCTGGAGGATGATGGCGGCCTGCTCCGTCCGCAACCGGCCCAGGCACTATGGGACAGCCTGCAGAGCGTTATCCGGCTGGCCATCTTTGCCGAGTCTGCCCGCTGGGGCGACTACCGCCGTGATGTGCATCCCTACACGTCGCGTGGCGAGTTGTACCGTGCCGATGTACATCATGCCATTGAGAACAGACGCCTTCACGAGGAATTCTTCCCCCAGCGGACGGATAACCTGATAGCTCAGCTCAGGAAGAAAGGGTGGTATGCAACGGTTGCGTCTCCTGCGTTCCTTCTCAACGGACGGAAGCTGGCAGACGGGGATACCGTCCTTCTCTCTGACAATCTGACCCTGTCGGAGGATTCTTATATTGTCTATACTACAGACGGCAGCTGTCCTGTCACGTGGGTAGAGAGCACCTTGGGCGAGGCCGTTCCTCAGGCCATCCTGTACAGCAGGGAGAATCTTGCTCCCACCCTTCCTGCCGGAGAGGTAACCCTGCGTGCTGCCGCTAAGAACGGATCCAACTGGAGTGCAACTGTTACCCGTAAGGTGTTTGTGGTGGATGAACAGGCCGACGGAATCGACATGGTGAATAATGAAAGGGCGAACAGTGAAAAATATGATGAGGTATATGACCTTACAGGAAGAAAGATTAATTCCTCACCCTTGACTCTTCATTCTTCATGTAAGAAAGGCGTGTTTATCATAAACGGTAAGAAGGAGATCCGCTGATCGGCCTGCCGTCGTACTTTTGTAGACAGGCGAGCCTGCAAAAAGGCTAACTTGGTTAACGGTTATCGTAACTGTCCTGTTGTAATGAGCGAGACGGCATGTTACTGTCAGCGAAAAGGCGTTTTACTCCCCGGGAAACGGCCTGTTGCTATTATGGTTACCCCTTAACCATACGCTAAACTGCTGAATGAGTACGGGGATTGTATGCCTGATACATGAAATGTAAAGAACTATCCTAAGCCTTTCTAAGCAATCGTTTTTTGTCTGACGGAATATTTTTTACTCCCTCGTTAGGGAAATCATACTCCCTAACGTGGCAGTAAATTTTCTCAGGCTAAAGCCATAACGCTGTTGAACAATCTGCAAATCGCGTGTCAAATTATTTTTATCACCATATCACCCAACAGGCGCTCAGCCCCGATGGCTCTCGACACTTAAGCGGGTTAGGTGTTGTTCAAACACCTAACCCAACACCTAACCCATCTTGTGATTACTTTTCGTTGCTTCTTACAGTCGTATCATATAAAGCGGGTTAGGTGTTAGGTTAGGTCTTTGGTTAGGTGTTCAGGCAACACCTAACCCGGCAACACCCCGATAACCATCGACCTTGAAAGCCTATTTGGTGATATGGTGATATGTTTTTCAGGTCAACTTTTTTTTAGGCTTACATGAGAGTGGCAGACCGAAGAGCAAGCCAAAAACGTCCTGGCTCAGGGGCCGGATACGGCAGTTTGTGAATCACGAAATAAACTCGCTATCGCTCAGACAAAATTCCGTTCTACGATTCACAAACTGACATATCCTCTAAAGACCCCTTCGTGCGGAATGTTTTTGGCTTCGCTCTCCGCCCCGCCTTTAACCAGGTTTGTTTGTAATTTGGTTGAGTTTGTCCTCAGAGAAACGCTCTATTGTTGTTTGTGCATTTATGTCATCCCGATAAATAATTCCACGATTTTCTTGGTGAGAATTGAAATAATTCTTATTTTTGACACATCCGTCTCTAAAATACTCTTGTTCGGAAGAAAAAAATCTGAAATAATTTTGTTCTTCTCTCACTAAATCGTATTTTTGCAATGTGAAGCCTCTTCATAAAAACCTAAAATAGGTTATCGTTGAAGTTGACGTTATCGTTGAAGTAGGCAGCTGGCAGCGGCTGGCGCACAATCTTATCGGTAAATAAACGAAGCGTTATGCTCGTCTTGTGATTGAAACCTGAGAAATTTCAAAGTAGGCAAGAGAACATGATGGCTTCCTCGCGTAAGCGTGGACTATAGCCATTTCTTCCTACAGGGTTTTCTCAGGACCTCAATCAAAGAAGTGGATACAGTTCCACGCTTCATATATTATTTATAGGTGTTCTTTGGGACTGAGAGGGCCATAAAACTTTTGCAATAACGTGGCTATAATTTATAAAAAAACTACTCATATTATTTGCGAGCGTTTTGTTGACCATAACGGGTGGGCGTAATCACCAAGAGATAAAACGTTTATGGTGAGTAACTTGGAAATCCAACAACCACAATCCTTGTATAGGATGATTAAATAGAATAATAACATGACAACAATTTTAGCAGAATGGTATAAAACCTATATTGCAATCAGGAATTATCAGGATATATTCCTTTCTAATTTCAGTCAGGCCAAGAATGACGATGAGAAAGCCATAATTTTGTTGACGGGTGAACTTTTGTTGAAACGAAGTAACCATATGCTATATTTATGGCGTTTCCCCAGGAATCGGTCATCAAGGGACGAACTGCTTCGACGTATAAAAGAATCAAAGTTATGGGCTACACCTATAAGCCCCTATATAAATTTTGATGCTCTTTATCAATTTGTAGAAGGGGAACTGAATAATCCCAGGATTCCCCATATAGGCCAATTGGCCATTTACGATATTGCTCTTCATCTAACATACCTGAATAATGGGAATCCTAAACCAAAGGATTATGTCTATGTACATGCTCTACCCCTCAAAGCATGTAAGTGTCTTCAAAATAATGGCTTTTTGCGTGAACTGAATCTGACAAGCAAAATCCCCTTCTTATCTTTATCTCAATCATTTCCAGGTCTAACCGCCGATGAATTTGAGGATTTGTTATGCCAATTGGGCAAGAGCATAAGAAGGGTCGGGGACAAGAACACCTATATTAAACCAAAAGAAGAAGAAAAAGCAAAAATAGATGCAATTGTCAATACTTATATAAAAGATTTTAAGCCTATCATTCATGAAACCAAGATGTCTTCTTATTCCTCTGCTGGTACTCTTGACTAGCATGACTGCTTCGGCATACGTGTGGACTGATGCCAATGGAACCGTGTGGAATTTTACAACATCGGGAAGCACAGCGAGTGTTGAAAACGCTGACAACTACAGCACAGCCATCAGTGGTACCATTCCTGCTGACTTGACGATTCCCACCACACTGTATGTTGGCGAAACACCCTATACAGTGACCAGCATAGGGCGTTCTGCTTTCTCTGGCTGCAGCGGACTGACTTCCATCACCATTCCCGAAGGTGTGACAAGCATAGGTAATTCTGCCTTCTCTAGCTGCAGCGGCCTGACTTCCATCACCATTCCCGAAGGTGTGACAAGCATAGGAAGTTCTGCCTTCTCTAGCTGCAGCGGCCTGACTTCTGTCACCATTCCCGAAGGTGTGACTAGCATTGGAAACTCCGCCCTCCGTGGCTGCAGCGGACTGACCACCATCACCATTCCCGAAAGTGTGACAAGCATATACTCTTCTGTTTTCAGTGGTTGTAGCGGACTGACTTCTGTCACCATTCCCGAAGGTGTGACTAGCATCGGCGGTTCTGCTTTCTATGGCTGTAGCGGCCTGACTTCTGTCATCATTCCTGAAGGTGTGACTAGCATTGGCGGTTCTGCTTTCTATGGCTGTAGCGGCCTGACTGCTATCACCATTCCTGAAGGTGTGGCCAGCATAGGCAGTTATGCTTTCAGAGATTGTAGCGGGCTGACTTCTATCACCATTCCTGAAGGTGTGACAAGCATAGGAAGTTATGCTTTCTATGGCTGTTATTTCTCAAGAGATAAATTTATAAACAAATCTCAATTAAGCAATTATAATAACTGGGGGGCCACTTTATATGATGAAGAGACAAGTGATGGATTGTTTATAGAAGATCATATTGTTGTGAACTGTCGTCCATGGGTTTCATCCGTTTGTATCCCCGAAGGTGTGACAAGCATAGGGAGTTCTGCTTTCGCTTATTGTAGAGGCCTGACTTCTGTCACCATTCCTGAAAGTGTGACAAGCATAGGGAGTTCTGCTTTCGCTTATTGTAGTGGCCTGACTTCTGTCACCATTCCTGAAAGTGTGACAAGCATATACTCTTCTGTTTTCAGAGGTTGCAGCGGACTGACATCGGTCGAATTAAATTCAAGTGCCATTACTTCTGCCACATATTCACCTTTAAATAATATTGGTTCAATATTTGGCAGCCAAGTGAAGAAATATATAATAGGCGGGAGTAGAATCACTGATTACGCTTTCTATGAATGTAGCGGATTAGAATACGTCACCCTATCTGATAGGGTAACTAGTATAGGGAACTATGCCTTCTCTGGTTGTAGCGGACTGACTTCTATCACCATTCCTGAAAGTGTGACTATCATTAGCAATGATGCTTTCCGTGACTGTAAAGGACTGACTTCCATCACCATCCCAGAAAGTGTAACTAGTATAGGAGACTATGCCTTCCGTGGCTGCAGCGGACTGACATCGGTTAAATTAAATTCGAATACTATTTCTTCTGCCTGGTATTCTTCTACCAAGAATTTTGGTACAATATTTGGCAGCCAAGTGAAGAAGTATATAATAAACGGGAGTAAAATTGGGGATTCTGCATTCTATGGTTGTAGTGGTTTGGAATCTGTTACCCTATCTGAAAGTGTGACTAGCATTGGAAACTCCGCCTTCCGTGGCTGCAGCGGACTGACCACCATCACCATTCCCGAAAGTGTGACAAGCATAGGCAGTTCTGCTTTCTATGGTTGTAGCGGGCTCAATACAATAATCGTAAAGCAAGGGAATCCTAAATATGATTCTCGTGATGATTGTAATGCTATTATTGAAACAAATACCAATACGCTTCTGTGGGGATGTAATACAACCACCATTCCCGAAAGTGTGACAAGCATAAGCAGTTCTGCTTTCTATGGCTGTAGTAATCTGACCACCATCACCATTCCGAAAAGCGTGACCAGCATTGACAGTTACGCTTTCGATGGGTGTGATAATTTAACTACTTTGAATCTTGATTGTGAAAACGTCAGTTCCTGGTTTGCCAACAAAACGAAATTAGTATCCTTAACACTTGGTGAACATGTTAAAATCATTGGCCAGAAAGCTTTTTCCGGCTGTACGGGTCTGAGGTCTGTAACAATCCCGGCGAATGTAATCAGGATTGACCAGACGGCTTTTAATGGCTGTACTGATATAAAATTAAATGCAGTAAGAGGGACGGACGGAATGCTGTCTGTCTGGAATTACGGAGCCGACCCATACGAATTTGGCAGTTCTGAACTATTGGAACGCCCGTTGTTATCTATGGTGTCAGTGACTCAGACAAGCATTGTTTATCAAGTGGACAACGTTTACCCCGAAATAGAATATCTGCATGACTATAACAGCAGCCCTTTGGGTAATAACGAATATCTGGTTAGCGGACTGAGGCCTGAGTTATCACAACCGATCAGTCTTGTGGTGAAATCCGCAAACAATTCTTACAGTACACAATTTAATATGGAAACATTACCTATAAGTCCGAAGTTGGTTTGTGAAGGTGCTACAGCTTCATCTTTGTCTGTAAGGGGCAACTATACCGAAGGAGATGCAAAGGTCGTTTCAACAAGTCTAATTGTTAATGGAAAAGAACTGGGACAAGAGAACGGGACAATGTATAAACTTGACCCGAACACACCATATTATTGCGAGTACAGGGTAGTTGTAGAATACGGCAATGACGAATTATATACTTATTACGGAACTGATTATTTTTCCACAAACGAACTTAGCATGGTGACCCAGCAGCCGAAGGTAATCTCTGCCGGCAATATTATTGTTGCAGCAGATACCAATCTTAGCGAGGAGGAATCAAAAACCGGGTTTGAATGGCGTCGTATAGACTGGACAGATGACTTCACATCAAACTATGGAGGAGCGTACCTTTATGGAGGCAGAATGGAAGGATACATCCGTAACCTGAATACAGACAGATTGTGGAAATACCGGGCATATTATGAATCAGACTCTGGCAAACGATATTATGGCCAGTGGGTGGGAATTGACCCAACCAACACCAGCTACTTTGAACCGACGGTTTATACATATGCGCAATTTGTCGTCAATGACAATACTGCAGAAGTCAAGGGTTATGCTATGCGAGGAACAGAAGATGTGAGAAAGCAAGGGTTCATGTATTGGAAGAAGGGATCTTCGTCTATAGGAGGAAATTCAAATAATATTCCGGCAAGCGCGATGACGGTAGAAGCAAAAGGAAACGTGATGGTTGCCACATTAGAGAATCTGGATTATGATACGGAATATAGTTACGTGGCTTTTGCGACAACTGCAGATAATGAAACTTTCTATGGCGAAGAGCAGATGTTCAAGACTGGCACAGCAAGCCAGGAGGTGATTGACGGCATTGAAGGAACAGAAGATGCAGACGTATTAACAGAGGTTGCCCGCTATGATCTCAATGGCCGAAAGATATCATCACTACAGAATGGTATTAACATCATCCGCCTGAGTGACGGAACAGTTAAGAAGGTCATGGTTAAGTAGTAAAAGGGAAAGACCCAAGAGTGAATTTACTGGAGGGCTGAAGAGAGAAAGCCTAAAACATTCCGCACGAGGGGGTCTTCAGAGGCAAGCTGCTTCTTGGAAGAAAAGATGAAAGAATGTCTGAGCGATAGCGAGTTTACCTTCAGCCTGACAAGAAGTTGCCTGCCGGCCCCTGAGCCAGGACGTTTTTGGCTTCTCTCTTCAGCCGCCCCTGCACATGTTCCTACAATCCCAATAGTTTGAAGCCTGCAAACCCGGAGAATTCAGGCTCCAAACTCCCCGAATTAAGCCTGAATTCTTTTTGGCTTGTTCCCGACACCATTGGCAGAGGGTTAGGTAGAGGGACCTCTAACCCCTAACCCCTAACCACTATTTTATATTTATTTAAGGTTTTGCGGGCATCTGTTTTAAGATAGTTTTATAACTTTGCATCCGATTTATTATAAACACAACTAACAACACACCAATGAGAAAAGTAATTCTGGCCCTGTTTGCCTTAGCAACCCTGACGGGATGGGCAAAGGGGAAAACCGTGGTTTGGGAACAGCCCGGCACGGAAGTGAACACCAAAATTGACGGATTGTCTGATGCGTTACTGCAAATAGAACGGGTAGAATTTGCAGAAGATGAAACACGCCTGACAATGCACATCGCCAGCCGTCCCACATCCTGGGTTAAGCTTTCATCAGGAACACACCTGATAGCCGAAGGCAAACAGTATGCCCTGAAGCGTCTGGACGGCATGGAGCTGGATAAGGAAACTTATCTGACAGAACAGGGACAGACGGACGTGGTATTGCACTTTGAGCCACTGCCCATGAACACCAGACGATTCGACTTTACGGAGGGTGAGGATAAAGGGGCCTGGAAGCTGCTGGGCGTTGAGGATGCTAAGACCCGGGCCGGACAATTGTTCCCGTCCAACTGGCGTAACACGCAGACGGGCGACTGGGATATCAGTTTCTACGATGAATGCGCCGTCTATGACTGCCAGTTCTGGAATTACAGTCAGAAAATCCGGAAAGGCGACAAATACCTTATTGTATTAGAGAACAACGGCAAGGAAATAACCGTGAATGTGGGCAAGAATAAGAAAGGCCTGCGCAGAATTACCATCGACGGGAAAGAAGGCCAGTACAGCCTGATAACCTCCATTACCCTTCCGGACTATCCTCAGAAGGATACACGTGCCGGCTTCAAGGATACCGGTTACCGGACGGATACCGTAACCTTCGTTGGCTGGCTGAGGAATATGCCGGAGGAATTAAAAGAAGATAACGGGGAATTCAGGGTTGAGTATACAAACATTTTTACGGATAAAAACATTATCAGCTACAGCAAGACTGATTCGCTGGGACGCTTTACCATTAAGGTACCGCTGCATAATTCGTCTGAGGTAGATTGTTACGAGGAGCCATATATCCGCACATTCTTTGAACCGGGCGAGACTTACTTCATGCTGTATGACTTTAAGGGTGGGCACAAGCTGTTCATGGGCAAGAACTGCCGTCTGCAAAACGAGATGCTAACCTATCCCATCCCGCTGATTTGTTCCCAACGACCCCAAAAAGACATGGACGAGGCCATGTTCATGCAACTTCTGGAAGGCCTGAAAAAAGACAAAGCCAACGCCATGCAAAGGCTGGAACAGGTCATGGCCAAGCACCCGAACATTTCTGACCGTTACATCAAATGCATAGCGGATAAGTTTAATGCAAGCGTAGGATCCGCCCTTATGCAGATCCGATACTGGACGGAAAACCGTATGATTCCCGCGGGCTATTTGGATTATGCCTATCAGGAGAGCTGGCAGAAAATGGCCGAGCCATACACACTTTACTCGGATGCCTATTGGTTCAGGAAGGATTATATCCGTTATCTTACAGAGAACCGGTACGCCATCCCAATGAAAGGGGGGTATTGCATGTTATACGAGGATGTATATGCACCCCTTCTACGCAATTTCAGGGATGCCGGGAAAGTGCAGATTACTGACGGGGATTTGTCAACAATAGAAAAATACGCGGAAATTAATCACAGGGTACATAAGGAACAGGCCGATAATGAGGTTATTCATTTAGATTTAACCGAGGAGGAAAGTAAGTGGTTTAACAAAGCCTGTGAGATACTGGATCGTGAAGACATAAAAAAAGCCCTGAAGGATAACAAATCCTTGTTTGATACCTATCGGGCCATCAGCATCCTGGATTCCATAGGTTGCAGCCAGGACATGCGGGACATTATCATTGCCGGTAAAATATATGATATCTTCGAGTACAACTGCATGCCCCTTGGAGATAATGAGATGCAGTTTATCGAGGAAAATATAAAGTTACCGGCAGTCAGGGATCTCCTGTATGCTGAGCAGGAGAAATACCTGGCACTCCAACGCGGGGATGGCGCTGGAATCAGCAGCCTGAAGTCTGCTGAGGATGTAGCCAATATGAGCGACGGAGAGAAAATACTGCGCAAAATCACAGAGCCGTACAGGGGTAAGATTATCCTGATGGACATTTGGGGAACCTGGTGCGGCCCTTGCAAGGAGGCTCTCTCGCACAGTCAGGAGGAATACAGGCAGCTGAAGGACTATGACCTGGTCTATCTCTACCTGGCCAACAGAAGCGAAGAGACGGCATGGAAGAACATCATCCAAATGTACAATGTAACGGGAGAGAACGTGGTTCATTACAATCTGCCCGAAGCCCAGCAGAGCGCCATAGAGCATTTTGTCGGCGTATCAGGCTACCCCACCTACAAACTCATTGACCGCAACGGAAATGTCCTGGATGTGAATGTGGACGCACGTGACCTGGAAGGACTGAAAAAACTACTGAATCAGATGAAGTGAAAGATACAAATTTTGATTTTCGGATTATATGAAAAAGTTTATTCTTCTATTAGCCTTTGCCTGCTCCCTGACGGGATGGGCATGGGAACGACAGAGTGTATGGCCCAAGGGCAAGATGCCCGATGCTCAGCAGCATCAGATTGCGGCAATGACAAACGAGACGGGTGCCGAAGGTTTCAAACCCGAAAAGTTCAGGACGGCTTACCTGGAGTGGTTCGACAAGCCTGCCAATCCCAATGGCTGCTGTATGATCCTCATCTCCGGCGGCGGCTATTTCAGCTGTTGTGATGTGGGTCTCATCAAGCAATGGCGTGAGCGTTTTACCGCTCTGGGCTACCAATGCGTGAACTTTGTGTATCGTACTCCCCGTCCCGAGGGCCTGCCTATTTACCAGACAGCCTGGGAAGACGGACAGCGTGCCGTCCGCTTGGTGCGCAGTCAGGCTAAGAAGCGCGGCTTCGACCCTGAACACATAGGAACCATCTCTATGTCGGCCGGCTCCCACCTGGCTGTCCTGCTTGCCACCAGCTCCCAGACTCCCGCCTACGAGCCTGTTGACAAACTGGATTCCGTTCCCTGCCACATCAACTGGGCCATTGCCGATGCGCCTGCCTATGTGACTACCGACGGGGAACTGGGAACGCCTGCTACCCGTCAGGGCTACGGCCCTGGCATCAAGTTGAGCTCCTGCTTCAAGTTCGACGAGAAGACTTGCCCCATGAGTCTGCATCACGGCGGTATGGACGAATACTCACCCAACGGCTCTACCCTTATCTACAGGGAGCTGCGCAAACGTAAGATTCCCGCTGAGCTGCACCTGTACCCCAACAAGCGCCACGGCGCTTTCGGTCTGGACCGCGCCATAGAGTTCCTGACTCAGTTGGGAATCCCCGGCCCTGTAGCTCCTGAAGAGGATATCATGAAGCGTTTCCCCAACGATGATGCCCGTAAGGAGAAGATTACACAGGATGTATGGCCAGAGGGCAAGACGCCTCTGTTCCAGGAACACCAGTGCAAGCCTTACATTGAGTGGCATTTCCCCAAGGAACTGAAGACGAAGGCCATACAGATTATCTATTCGGGCGGCAGCTACATGAGCAACGACCCCGACGGATTCGAGGTGACTCCCGTGCGCCGCTACCTCAACGAGAGGGGCATGACGGTTGTGACCCTGAAGTACCGTACGCCGCGACCCACGCCACAGAGCGGTCTGGCCAAGCACACCACGGCTTGGCAGGACCTTCAGAGGACCGTCAGGATCGTGCGCAGCAAGGCGGGAAGCCTGGGCCTCGACCCCGACCACATAGGTATAATGGGCTGCTCGGCCGGAGGGCATCTGACCCTGATGGGCACCTCATCGTCCCTGCACCAGTCCTACCTGCCCATAGACGAGACGGACAGGCTGCCCTGCAATGTGCAATGGGGAATAGCGCTCTATCCCGGCTATGTGCTGACCGACGGGGCGGAAGAGCCCAACAGCCAGGGGGGCAACATGGACGATGCGGTGCCGGTGCCAGAATTCAATTTCGACCTGAAGACGGCTCCCATGCTCTTCCTGCACGGCGATGCCGACGAATGGGCCGCCATGAACTCGGTGAAGGTGTGGGAGAAGATGCGAAGCATGGGCGTACAGAGCGAACTGCACACCCTGGCTACCCGCAACCATTGCTTCCAGCTTTCGGCATCGCCCGGCACGGGCAGCTACAGCTTCCTGGACAGGATTGGCGACTTCCTGCAATATGTGCTGAATTTATGAAACTATAGATTAATGAAATGAATATGAAGAGATTTATGTATGGCTGCCGAGTGATGCTGCTCCTGGCAGTAGGGTGCGGGCTTATGTCGTTCCGCACGGCCGACGAGCGGGCCGCCGAGGCCCTGGCCCGACGGGTGATGGGCGGCAAGGCCCGGGCGGTGACCTTCGAGCAGACAGACGCCACGGCCGACTGCTACGAGCTGCTGCAGAGGGGCAAAAAGGTGGTGATACGGGGTAACAATGCCAACTCGATGGCCGTAGGACTGAACCGCTACATACAGCAGTACTGCCTGGCCAACGTGAGTTGGTACGACTTCAACCCCGTGGAACTGCCCAAAAAGATGCCACAAGTGCCGGAGATGGTGACGGGCAGGGCAGTGCTGCCCACCAGGTTCTTCCTGAACTACTGCACCTTCGGATATACGATGCCCTGGTGGAAATGGGAGCAATGGGAGCGCTTCATCGACTGGATGGCCCTGAACGGCGTGAACATGCCCCTGGCCATAACGGGGCAGGAGGCCGTATGGCAGAAGGTATGGCGGCGATATGGCATGACGGACGAGCAGATACGTGCCTACTTTACCGGCCCGGCACATCTGCCCTGGCAGCGCATGATAAACATAGACCGGTGGCAGGGGCCGTTGCCGCAGAGTTGGATAGACGGGCAGGCAAGCCTGCAGAAACGCATTCTGGAACGCGAACGCGAGCTGAACATGACGCCCGTGCTGCCTGCCTTCTCGGGCCATATACCTGCCGAGCTGGAACTGACGAAGCCCGGCATCCGAACCTCGAAAGTGAACCGTTGGTGCTACTTTGCCGAGAAGTACCGCTGCACCTACCTGAGTCCCGCTGATCCGGCCTTCGCCAGCATACAGAGGGATTTCCTGGAGGAGCAGACGCGGATGTACGGCACAGACCATATATACGGCGTGGACCTCTTCAACGAAGTGTCGCCCCCATCGTGGGAACCCGACTCGCTCCACAAGATATCGGCCGGCGTATTCAAGTCCATGACGGACGTTGATCCCGAAGCCGTTTGGCTGCAGATGGGGTGGCTCTTCATCTCCGCCCGGCGTTCCTGGACACCCGAGCGGATAAAGGCCTACCTCTCGGCCGTGCCCAAGGGGCGGATGATTATGCTCGACTACGAAAGCGACTACACCGAGATATGGCGCAAGACGGAGAAGTTCTACGGGCATAAGTTCATCTGGTGCTACCTGGGCAACTTCGGGGGCATGACGGAAATAGAGGGCGACTACAAGCTGAATGCCAGGCTGATAGCTGCCGCAAAGGAAGAGGGAAGCCCCGAGATGGCCGGCATCGGCTCCACCCTGGAGGGATTCGGCTTGAACGAGCCTGTCTATGAGGCGCTGATGGCTCAGGCATGGGACACAGGCGTTGGTTTCGATGCCTATATCGACAATATTGCCGACCGCCATCTTGGACGGGTGAATCCTGCCTTCCGTGCCTTCTGGCACATGATGGTGGACAAGGTGTGCACCACCCATACCAGCACCGGCGCGGCAGGCATCATAAATGCTCACCCGAATCTGGAAGGTGAATGGAACTGGACCACGGAACTGCGGAAGGGGTACGACATCAACAACCTGGAGGAGGCCCTGGCCGTGCTGGAGACGGTACAGGGCACGTCGGGCTATTTCCGCTTCGACCTGGCCAATACGCGGCGCCAGTCTATCCGCAACAGGGCCCTGGCCGTCAGAGACCGCTTCGCCAAAGCCTACCGGGCAGGCGACCGCGATGGTATGGTGGCCGCAAAGGATGAGTTCCTGGGGATGTGCGACCAGATGACCGAGGTGCTGAGGACGTGCCCCGAGTTCTCGCTGGACGACTGGATACGCGATGCCAGGGCCTGGGGCAAAAGCGAGGCGGAGAAGGACTACTTCGAGATGAACGCCCGTACGCTCATCACGCTATGGGGCGACACCACTCATCTCTCTGACTATGCCAACCGCGACTGGGACGGTCTGGTGGAGACGTTCTACAAGGTGCGCTGGCAGATGTTCTTCGATGCCGTACTGGCTGCCTTCGATGCCGGCGAACCGTTTGTGAACATCACCTCGTCGCATAGGCTGAACGGGAAGACCCAGGAGGAATGCGCCAGAGCCCTGAAGCTGGATGCAGAGATATGGGACTTCGAACGCAAATGGGCTCATTGGCAACAGTAGGGGCTGATCGCTTGTACCACTTCCCTCACCATTGCCTCGCTGGTATGCCCGCCCATGCGTAGGGAGCCGTGAATCTCCGTGGCCCCCGTTTCTGACAGTATTTGTGCCGCGTTCTGCGGACTTACGCCTGCGCCGGGCATGATGATGATGCGGCCTGCAGCCTGCCCGACCAACTGGCGCAGCAGGGGGATACCCTCCCGGGCAGAGGCGGCCTGACCGGAGGTGAGCAGCCGGTTGCACCCCAGCTGGATGATGTCCTCGAGCGCCAGTTGGGGCTTTCGGCAGACGTCGAAGGCGCGATGGAAGGTGACGCTCAGTCACTGACTGGCTTCCATCAGGCGGCG
>JAEEGK010014371.1_pt1 | contig 17696 bp, 10 predicted proteins | sample 8958771 | NCBI WGS metagenome assembly JAEEGK01 (sample SAMN16246547, study PRJNA631951) | gut metagenome | biome: gut microbiome; feature: rumen; material: SC-attached | host: Bos | place: Iran: Karaj | collected 2018-10
TTGATGGTGCCGATATGCTTCACGATGTTGTGAAGGGTCGATGAGATGATGATGCAGCCTGCCTCCTTGTCGTTGAGCGTGATGGCCTGCTTGTCCTGGAAGGTTGCAGTTGCCCAATAGTTGAGCGCCACATAGAGCTGCTGCTTTGTCTTGCCGGGAGCCTGAATAATCTGCTGATAGGTGAGGCTCTCGTTCTTGTCGAGCGTAAGAGTCTCGGCAAGATTGGCTGCAGCATCGAGCCACTTTTCACCGTAACGCTCCTTGGCATACTGCTCAAGGTCAGCTGCCTTCATGATCTGTGCATCTACATGCATTGTAGCCATTATGGCGGCTACTGCCAACAAAAGTATCTTTTTCATTATTATTTGTTTTTTTAGAATAGTATCTATATTATCTAATAGTTACTTTAGTCACTATAACCCGAATTGTTAAATGAAATTCTTCACCTGATCTCCCTCTCAAACGATTCGGTCTTGATCTTTCGAATCTGCTGCACCTGTCGGGGCGAAAGGTAGGGATGGTTGTCAAAATAGTTCTTCTTGCAGCTTTCGGCAAAATCCTCGATCCACTTCGACGAGAACGTCGTGCCGCTGATGAACATCCTGATGATGCCGAAGGCAAGCAGCAGGATAGCCGTCAGGCCTATGGCATAAACAACCTGCATGCCGGTCGAGGCTCTTAGGAATATGCCCAGGGCATATCTTACCCCATCCATTCCCCTGAGCGCTATCAAGCCTCCTGCCATAGCCAGCATGATGAGCACGGTCAGCGCGTTCATCAACGGAGTATGCATACGTGCTTCCCTCCTGTTGGTCTCCTCCTGGTACCGTCGTTGCAGTTCTCCCCAATCGACTGTGCTGAAAAACGACTGGTAGAGTTTGTAGTCGGGACGTTTGCCATCGTCAATCTCAATGATTCCGCGTCGCTCGTAGTCCTTCAGATATGCCAACAGTTGTTCGAAGCTTTTGGGAGCAAACGCATGACGTCGAGCCTGATCGACAAGAAAGACAACCTGCCCGGGTTGAACCTCGAAGGCAAGCATCATCTCTTCGAAAATCACCGGGGTGCAGACGAAATCCAACTTGCCAAGTTCGACATGCAGTCGCTTCACCCCTTCTTCGAAGCTCCATTTACCCGTCGCCGTGCTGCCGTTCACTTTCTTCTGACTCACCACCCCATTTTTTTGGAAAGTTATCACCTCATCCTTCCCTTCTTCGTCAAAGACAATCCATGTCCGGCCAAAGAGGTCAGTCTCGGGAGTGATGGATTGTCCGAAAACCCTGTAGCTGCGATAGGTAACCAGGTTATATATTTTCATGTGACAATTATCAATTGTTATTTGTTAATTGTTAATTGTTATTTGCTAGTTGTTATTTGTTTTTGCTATGCAAATATGAATACAAATTCTTAATTCTCCAAATTTTCAAAGAAAAAGTGGGGTTATTACTACAAAATAAGAAGAATCTTTTGGATTTTGACAACGAAAGTTGTATCTTTGCGGTGCATCTTTCGGCTATTATGTAGAAAAGAAACAATGAAAAAGATATACTTCTTTCTCTTCACCCTCCTCTCCTTGTTCACCGCTTGTCAGTCCGGAAAGGAGAAGGCATTCGTCTCAGGCACGGTCGATCAATGGTCCCCCACCAGCCATCTCTTCCTGAGCATCATGGCCGACGACGAGAAAGCCGTCATGGCCGAGATTCCTGTGGGTGAGGATGGCTCATTCCACTTCGAACAACGCCTCGATAAGCCGACCGTTGCCTCCATCATCGTCAACGAGCCAGGCTTCGGCACCAACCGTGTCTCAATCTTCCTCGAAAAGGGAAAGACATCGACCGTCGATCTCCGTCACGTCCGGCTGACCGACAGCAATGCCTGCGACATCCTTCCCACTTTCAGCGGCGACACTCAAGCCGAATCCGAATTCGTCAATGACAATACCTCGGTCGATCCCCGCGATTTCTCTTCGTTCCACAACTTCAAGGACAGTGTGGATCGTTTCTATGACGACCGCCTGATGCGCGCCAGGAAGATTGGCAATCCCGCCTTCGTCGATGAATACATAGCCGTCAACGACCCTATCAGCCGCAATGCACGACTGGTGAACTACATCACCCACGATGCCAACCTCGATTCGGTCGAAACCGCCTACATGGACTTCATCAACGCCCTCGACTTCAACGATCCCGTCAACGAAGACGCCCTCCAGCAGTATCTAATCACCTATGGTCGCCACATGCAGAAGAAGAACCAGGGCGGCAGCGCCACAATGCCAGCGCTCGAAGAACTGACCCGACGCACGCAGAACCAGCAGATGCTCGACAACATCTCCTCCCACCTGATGTTCTTCTTCTTGATGATCGACACGCCCTATGTCGAAACTGTCTGGGCCAAGTACAATACCATCTGCAAGGACAAGTCCCAAATCGACGACCTTCGTCCCCGCTACGAAGCCCGTAGCAAGGAACTACAGAAAGCAAAGGCCCAAAGGCCCCATTAACCCCTGTTCCGTCTATTGCGATGCCCTCATAACCCCTCATACCCCCCTCTTAACCCCCGTCCCGTCTATTGCGATGCCATCGCAATCCCTCCTAACCCCTCAAACCCCTCTTAACCCTATGAGACCCCTCCTTCCCCTTCTCCTTCTCGTCCTCCTCTCCTCCTGCAGGAATCCTCAGACACAACCCTCCCCTGAGAGATGGGATCTCCAGCTCCACCAGATGATGCCCACCTTAGGTCATCGCAACTGGATTGTCATCACCGACATGGCCTACCCCTGGCAGTCTGGTTCGGGCATCACGACCCTCTTTGCCGACGAACCCTATCCTGCCGTGCTGATGGAAGTGAAACAGATGATTGACAAGGCGCCCCATGTCTTCGCCCACGTCTATCGCGACAAGGAACTCTCCTACCTCACCGATGACGACGTCAAGGGCATCTCCTCATTACGAGCCGAGATGGATAGCATCTGCGGCAACGATGTGCAAAGTGTCCCCCACGAGCAGCTCATTGCTCGCCTCGACGAAGCCGGCCGTCTCTACAATGTCATCATCATCAAGACTCCCCTCACCATGCCCTACACCACTACCTTCTTCCAGCTCGACTGCGCCTATTGGAACGGCGCCCAGCAACAAAAGCTCGACCAGAAGATGGCAGAATGATCTAAATAATCAGGACCTGTTAAAAAAGTCCCCCCTTAAGGGGGATTTAGAGGGTCCGCTCCAAAAAAAAATAAACTGACCTCACGGCCAGTTTATCCTATAATAACACTATCTATACCTTAGAATAAAACTAATACCATTAATAAACATCGAATGTATAACTAAACCTTGCGATAAAAACAATCTTTGTTGCTAAGTGAGATTCACATCCCTTCTCAGCGCCGCAAAGATAACAAAAAAGCCGTTATACACCCGAAACATTTATTTCAAAAGGTGCAAGAAATGTTTCCTGTACAAAATTATAGGTAAAATGTACAAAAATCCATTACACTGATGGGCTGATTTAGAGGACTTAAGGGGAAAGTCCCCCTAAGCAGGTATTCCGCCCCCGCTGTTCGGGGGATTGAGGGGGTGCGGCAAGATTCAGAGGGTCTCTTCTCTCAATTTAGTTGGTATTTGCTTGCCCGAACTGACACCCATGTTCTGCAAGGCATCGAGACGCTTGATGATGTTGCCACGGCCCTCGTTCAGTTGCGACTTGGCAAGGTCGTAGCTCCGCTGGGCAGTCTGCAATTGTGCGCCCACCTTTTCGAAGGTCTCGGCAAACATGCAGAACTTCTCGTAGAGCGCGGTAGCTGCCTCGACGATGCGACGGTCGTCCTCCTCGCGATGTTCGATTTTCCACAGCTGATAGATCAGCGTCAGGGCAAGCATCAGGTTCGTCGGATTGATGAGCAGCACACCCTTGCGGAAAGCCTCGTTAGCAAGGTTCTTGTCCTTCTGCATGGCAAGGATGTAACTGCCCTCGTTGGGCACAAACATCAGCACCGTAGGCACGGCATTGGGGACAAGTTTGCTGTAGTTCTTGTCGGCAAGTTCCTTGATGTGCGTCTTTATCGACACCAGGTTGTCTCGTTCTGCCTGCTGTCGTTCGCTCTCATTCGTCGCATTCACGTAGTTGTAATAGCCGGTCAGCGACACCTTCGAGTCAATCACGATGTTACGTCCGTCCGAACAATGCACCACCACATCGGGACGCAGGTTGTTGCCGTCCTCGTCCTTCACGTTTTCCTGCACCTCGTATTCGATGCCTTCTCGCAGGCCACTGTTCTCCAGAATCGTGGCCAGCAGCTGCTCGCCCCAGTCGCCCTGCACCTTACCATTGCCGATCAGAGCCTCGGTCAGACGCTGGGCCTCGGTGCCCAGTCGCAGTGTACCGTCGAGCATCGCCTTCATCTGTGTCTCGAATGCAGCCGAATTGCGGTGGTTGCTCTCCCTGCTCTCCTCGAAGGCATTCTTCATCTCGGCAAGTTTCTCGCGCAGTGGTGTCAACAGCGCATCCATCTGCCTCGTATTGCCCTGTTCAAGGGCAGCCTGGCGTTCCTCCAGCAGTTTCTGCGTAGCATTCTGCATCTGGTTGCCGAGTGCAGCCATCTGCTGTTCCTGCAGCTCTTGCAGCGTCCTCAACTGTGCCTGATAGCGTTCCTGCATCTGCTGCTTCTCCTCACGATGACGCAGTTCCGTGCGCTCCAGCAGGTCACGAGCCTCGGCTTTCGCCTCGTCCAGACGCCTGGCAGCTTCGTTCTTCTGATCAGCCAGCACACGGGTCGAAATCTCTTTCAGCTCCGCCAATCGCTGTCCCAGCAGTTCCTTCTCCTTGTTCGCAATAGCCAGTTGCGACTCCACCTTGCCTTTCCCGACATGATGTGCCACCAGGGCAACTGTCACTAGCAGCACGACAATGCCAACTACACCTATTATAATATAATACTCCATACAAAAAAATAAAATTTCAAGCCACAAAGATACGCATTTTTTCGTCAAAAAGCAACAAAAATCGATGAAAATCATTAAAACTCGGCGAAAGCTTGTTTTTCTCAAAAGAATTCATTATTTTTGCGGCGCACATTTCAACGAGTTACGGTCTTCACATCTTTCTGAAAACAATTCACACAATGATAGCATTTTTCCCAAAGCACATTTTGGTCACACTGCTTCTATATATCTCCATACTTGAAGCAGCCTTCGCCCTTCCAGCACACAAATTCACCCATTACACCTCCGAAGATGGTCTGGAGGAATACGTGGTGCAGAACATTCTGCAGGATCATCAGGGTCTGATGTGGTTTGCTACGTGGGACGGACTATACAACTACGACGGATACAAGTTCCGCCGTTTCGAAGCAGGTCCCAATGGCATCAAACCCACCCACAACCGCCTCGACCAATTGGCCGAAGACCGCTACGGATATCTTTGGATGGTATCCTACAATGGCATAGCCTATACTTTCGAGCCTCGCTTGGAGCAATTCCAGCAGATTACCACCGAATCGCACCAGGTCAATCAACTGACCCTTATGGACGATGGCACGACATGGATCATCACGCAGCAGCAAGAGCTGTTGATAGCTCAAAGGGATTCGACAAATAAGGAGGTCACTGTGCGCGACCTCTTTGCATCCTACGACCTGATGAAGCCGTCTCGAATCAACAACCTGAAGATGGACAGTCAAGGTCGCCATTGGATTCTGACCGAAGAGGGAGCCCTCCGTTACGACCCCGCTACCGACAAGGTGTCCATCGTCTCCAATCGGTCCTCCTACGAGTTTGTCGAAACCAACGACACCTATTACATCGGCTCAAGAGACGGCATTATTCTGTATATCCGCAAGGGTGATCGTGAGGTGAAGACCCATCAACTCGATACCCGTTCATCCATCAAGCTCCTGCGCCAACACCCCTCGGGTGGCCTCGTTGCCTGCACAGCCACAGATGGTTTCTTCCTCGTTCCCCTGCCGCTCGACAAAGCAAGGCACATCACAACAGCCAACTGCAAGGCATTGGGCGACAATTCCATTCACGACATCTACATCGACCGACTGGGCCAATTGTGGATTCGCACCTACAAGACGGGTGTCGTGCATTTCGACCCTGCTACCGACTCTGCCCGTCACTTTATCCTTCACGATGTCTATGGCAACGAAATAATCGATTCTCGCGAAGACCAAATGGTAGTCGAAGACGTCGATGGCCAGCTTTGGATACATCCCTCCGGGGGCGGACTGGCATGGTACGACCGCGACAAGGACGAACTCGTGCCATTCTACAATCCCAACCTGCAGAATCGATGGAGCAATGCCAACAAGCTCACATCCCTCTACAGCGACAGCCAGGGAAATCTGTGGTTCGGTTCCTACGGGAATGGATTGGAGAAAGCCTCTTTCGGCCGATACCCCTTCTCTGTGGAAAGTTACGACCGTAAGGCACTTGACTTTTCGGGAAACAATATTCGTGCCATCCTTCAGGACCGCGACGGATACATCTGGACAGGAGGCAAAGACCGAGTGGTACGAGTCTATGACTCCAACTATCATTTTGTGGGCAATCTTTGTCGCGATGGCAGAGTGTGTACCGACCGCAAAGATGGCCTGGGCTTGGCTTACGGGTTTCTGCAGAGCCGCGATGGTACAATATGGATTGGCACGAAGGGCAATGGCCTCTTTATGCTCACACCGCTAAAAAACAATACCTCAAACTCCAAAGGTCTCTCCTTCCAGCTTCGTCAGTTCACTTCATCCGACGACAACATCTACAGCCTCAGCAGCAACCAGATCTACAGTCTCTACGAAAGTTCAAGCGGTCGAATCTGGATAGCCACCTTCCAGAATGGCATCAACATCTTGGAGCGCGACGCCCAAGGTATTCCCTCCCGTTTCTTCAGCACACGCAATCAGCTCACCTCCTATCCACTCATCTCCTGTTATCGCGCTCGTTTCATCACGGGCGACCGACAGGGCAAAATCTGGATAGGCACCACCGGCGGTCTCCTTTCCTGCTCCGAGAACTTCATTTCTCCCGACAAGGTCTCTTTCCATCGCTATCACCATGACAAGAACGACCCGACGACGCTCAGTAGCGACGACGTACACGGCATCTACTTCACCAACGACGGCCGCAGCTTCGTCTGCACCTTTGGAGGAGGTCTCAGCGAGATGAAGCTCGCATCCGACGGTACTGCGACATTCCAACGTTTGGACAACCCCGAACAAGGCGAAACGGGCGATGTGGTGCTCTCTATGCAGCAGGACAGCAGTAGCCTTTCCTCCGACGACGCCAAAGGCAATCTGCTCTGGTGCGCCACCGAAGACGGTCTCTTCTGCTACAATCTCCTGTCGGGCAACATAACCAATTACCGTGCACGCCTCTTCCCCATCCGTTTCACCATCAACGAGGGTCAGGCCATCTCGCTTCAAAACGGCGAATTGCTTTTCAACACCACACGCGGACTCCTGCACTTCCATCCCCGTTCACTTGACATCGACCAGTTCGTGCCGCCCATTCACTTCAACAACGACTCCATCCTGCTCCAACCGGGACAGCGCAGCTTTGTAGCTCGCTTTGCTGCCCTCGATTATGTGGAGCCCGAGGTCATCACCTATGCCTATCGTCTCAAGGGCTTCGACGACGAATGGACCTACGTGGGCACAGGCCACACCGCCACCTACACCAACCTCTCGCCTGGCAAATATCAGCTCGAAGTGCGTTCAACCAATAGCGGAGGATTCTGGGTCGATAATGTTCGAAGCCTGCCTGTCGAAGTGAAGCCCACATTCGGCGAAACAAATTTAGCTACCGCATTGAAGATTCTGGCGGCCTTGGCTCTGCTGGCTCTCATCATCGGCATCGCCATCGTCATCTATCGCCTCAAGCATCAGGTCAAGGTCGAAGAGCAATTGACCAACATGAAGCTGAAGTTCTTCACCAATGTCTCTCACGAACTGCGTACGCCTCTGACCCTCATCACCGGTCCTTTGGAGCACATCCTGCAACGCAAGGATCTGACGCCCGAACTTGCCGAACAACTTGGCATCGTCTCGAGCAATGCAACCAAGATGTCACACCTCGTCAGCCAGATTCTCGACTTCCGCAAGATACAGAACGGCAAGATGACACTCACGGTCGAGAACTTCGACTTCGTCCCCTTCGTAGCTCGCCAGGTCGACGACTTCCGTCTGCTCGCTCAGACTATGCAGATCGACCTTATCTACGAACACAAGGTGGACACCCTCCCCATCTGGGCCGACCCCGACAAACTTGCGCAAGTGGTAAGCAACCTCCTGAGCAATGCCTTCAAGTTCTCCCACACTGGTCATCCTATCCGCGTCACCGTCGAAGAGGCCAAGGGCAAGGCTATCCTCTCGGTACGCGACTATGGTGTGGGCATCAGCCGCGAAGGGCTGCAGCATCTCTTCGAACGCTTCGGCAGCAAGTTGCGTCATACGCCATCAGGCATGGAGAGCACCGGCATCGGCCTGTCCTTGACAAAGGAGCTTGTCGATCTGCACCATGGACAGATCACCGTCCACAGCCAGCCCAATGTCGGCACCTGCTTCACCATCTACCTGCACACAGGTCGTGAGCACTTCGCACCCGACACCGAATTCATCGTCAGCGACAACCTCAGCGACAAACGTTCCGAAGTCAAGCTTTCCGAGGCCGAAACCGCCTCTGTCAACACCGACATGACCCTGCTCGTCGTAGAGGACAACGACGAACTGCGTCGGTTCATTCGTCAGATCTTCGCTTCGAAGTACCAGGTATATGAAGCAGCCGATGGCATCGAAGGCCTGCAAAAAGCCACCGAACTGATGCCCGACATCGTCATCAGCGATGTCATGATGCCCGGCCTCGATGGCTTCGGATTGGCCCAGCGCATGCGTCAGGATCCCGAGTTGTGCCACATCCCCCTCATCCTCCTTACCGCCTTGGCCGACACCGACAACAAGCTCGAAGGACTGCGTTCCGGCATCGACGACTACATCACCAAGCCTTTTAGCGCATCCTATCTCATGGCTCGTGTCGAGAATATCTTGCAGAAACGGCTTCTCCTGCAGCAGTACTATCAGCACCGTCTGTCGGCAGCTGTCGCACCCCATTACACAGCAATGAAGGAGAGCCAGGAACATATTCCACAACCATCCGTGCCCACCGACCTCCTCTCTCCTTCCGACCAGCAGTTCATCGATACGGTCATTGCCGACATGCAGCGCAATCTTGCCAATGCCGACTATTCGGTCGATGATATGGCACAAGCCACCAGCATGAGCCGTAGCGCCTACAACAAGAAGATCAAGGCCCTCATGGGTCAGACGCCCAGCGACCTGCTGCGCGATGCACGAATGAAACGCGCTGCCGAACTCATCGACAACGGTCAGCTCAACATAGCAGAGGTGGCCTACGAAGTGGGCTACAACGACCCCCATTACTTCGGCAAGGCATTCAAGGCATATTATCAGATGACGGCCACCGAATGGAAGAATCGAAAAAACCAGCCGTAGCTCGCGCCGCTGCTGGTCCTTTTGTGAGTAACAATGATTTTCATTAAACTAACGATATTCTATACTATACACACATATTATAATCATCTATTATTTCTTCATCAATCATCTCAAATTTTCATCCAGAAATTCCTTGGCAGCCTGCTGAACCTCAGGTCCGCACCAATGCGACATATCCCATAGCTCGGTCTTGAGCTTGCTGCCTGCACCCTGTCCGTCCCAGACGCTATGCATATAGTCGTAGGCCTTCTGTACGCCCTCGGGATGGAAGAGCTTGTCATGCTGTCCGTTGATGAAGTACATTGCCTTCGGACAAGCCATCGATGCAATGTGAGGATAGTCCAGATAGCGTTTGATGCCGGGCAGTGTATTGGCAAAACCGCCAAACTCGTTGCCATATTTCCACGAGCACTGCACGTCGGTGGTCACCATCCAGCAGACAGCAACTCCCACCTTCACCTTGTCACTCATCGCTGCAAGCATCCAGGTGCGATAGCCGCCCATCGAATGACCCATGCAGCCGATGTGATTCTTGTCAACCTCAGGCAATGTAGCAACAAAATCTGCCGTATAGATGTCGTCGTAGGTGATGATACCGCTCCAGCAATAGCCCAGTTCCATCAGGTTGCCTGCCATGCGCATGTGGGTGTCCACTCGACGTCCTTCACGACGTCCACGGTCTCCCCAGTAGAGTGCATCGGTCACAAAGACGGCATAGCCCTGCCGGGCAAGGTAATCGCCCACATACTGCCCGCCATAGCATTGCGTCTGCCACCATTCGGCATCCTGCACAATCGAGTCTGCACAGGCAAAGGGTCGCACCATCTTCTCTTTTCCGATCATATAGTGTCCCCCGTGGTCATGCAAAAGGATGACTGTGGGGAATGGTCCCTTGCCCTCTGGCACCAGGTAATACGCTTCTGCTCGTGTAAAAGCCGAAAGGTTGAACCTTAGCTTGCGTGCCTCGTAGCCCTCGCGCCTTTCCGTTGCCACCACTTCCATCTGGTAGTCAGTCGAGGCAGGTGGTGCAAGCTGCATCGCATCGAGCACACAGTGCCGTGCCTCGACTCTCCATTGGTCAAATGACTTGATGGGACTGTTGCCCCAGGCCATCGGATAGGTCAGCGTCTCCTGCATCTGGTCGAGGCAAGCCGGAAACTCTCGCTCGAAGCCATAGTCGAGGAATGATTGCGAAAGAAGGGAAGCCACCGAAGTGGCTATCCCTACACTAAGTGTCAAAGCACGTCTGCAAATATTATTCCTGACGGAATCCATAACCGTTCGTAACACCTGAATTGAGCACTACCGAATAGATATAAGGAAGGAAATGGATGGGTGGGTTCTTGGCAGCATAATCAGCATCGCTGTAACCTGCCAACAGCTTGGTGGCATACGACTCTCGATATGCCTCCATATCGCAGGCCCAGTTGGTCTGCACGTAGCCATCTGCCTCAAGAGCCTTAGCCTCTTCGCTGCCTGGTTCAATATACTTGAACAGGCCCTTGATAGCCACGTTGGTCTGAGTGACACCTGCAAAGGCAGGATAAAGGCTGCCCCAGTCGTTGTGCTGTCCACGCCAGCTTGGATAGAGCACCGGATCGTCCTCCTTGCCCACAGGGCACTGTGTGGTCAGACGATAGCCATATTCAGCGCGCGCATCCACCATCTTGGTCCAGATGTAGGCAGGGATCTGATTGCCGTTTTCGAAAGTGTGGTATCCATAGTCACGCACATCGTCAAGTATCTTGGTCATCACCGCACGATCATCGACACAAGCCTTGGGCAACTTGCCTGTACGGATGAGGTCAAAGCGACGTACGCCTTCGCCACTGAACTCAAGGGCACGTTCCTTGATGATAGCATCGTAAACCGAACCGGCATCGGCAATATACTTTTCGAAATTCGGGTCGACACCTCCACGGAATGCACGATTATGAACAGTAGCCAGATAATTCTTGGCCTCAGCATCGTTGCCCGTAGCAGCAAGGAGTTCGGCAAGCATCAGGTAAACGTCCGAGATGCGCATATAGCTCACGTTCATCGAAGAGTTACCGTATGCACGGGTATCAGGTGCTGCATAGCGGTTCCAGTCCCACTTGTTGGTACCTGGGCCACATCCTGCACCCCATGCCGAACGATTGAACGACTGCATCAGCTCTGTGCCCTGGCCTGTCGACCCTGTAACCGAGCACGACACATCACGACGCTGATCCTGAGGGTCGAACCATCCGTAGTAGAAGTGTGCCTGTATACGATCCTGACCGCAGGCGATACAAGGAGCCTGGCCATTGCCGCCCGAAGAAGGACGACCGATATAGGCGGGACGCTGTGCACCTCCCTTAATCTGGAATGGAATCTCATACACGGCCTCGTCAGCCACAGTATAGCCATCATCGGCATGCATCTGCTCAAAGGTGTACTGGTATGGGCAGTCATATTCCTGACCATTGGGGCCCTTTCCACGTGGATCAACGGTATAAAGGACGATCGAGCCATGGTCGTTCATGAACGAACGAAGGTAAGGGATGGCTTTTTCGAAGACAGTCTTCCAGTCGCTGCGGCGACCGTAGATGGCATGGTTCTTCTCGACACTCCAGTCGTCAAACGTGAGTACCTTGCCTGCTCCATCCACATAGAAGTCTGCGCCAAGGTCGGTGCGGCGGGTCGAATAACCTCCGTCATAGAGTGCCATGCGGGCGATGAGACCCTGCACATAACTGCGGTTCATGACATCGGCACGCGTTCCATTCTCGCCTGGGCGATACATATGGGGTTCCACCTCCATCAGTTTTTCGATATGATAATCATAGATCGCATAGCGCGATGTGAGACCCTTGGCCGACTCACCGGCCTTCAGGGCATGAGGCACGTCGCCATACCACTTGATGAGCTCATAGTACATCGTGGCACGTAGGGCAACGGCCTGTCCGTAGATGTTCGAAAGGCTGTTGGGCTCTCCCGTCATGATTTCGCTGAAATTGCTGAGCGACTCGAAACATTCGATGAGCGAGTTGCAGATGGCGATGGTCTTGTAGCAATTGCCGAATACCTCCGTACCTTCTCCCGAATTGATGTTGTAGTTCTCGGTACCGCCAGGATAGAACGTCTTCTCCTGGCAACCGGGACTACCTTCACTATAGGAATCCTGGGCATCCTCGATGTCCGAACCCCATACAGGTGTCCAGAAGAAACCAACCGAATGGAGGCTCTGGTTCTGACGCAATGTTTCGTAGGCATTGAGCAACGCAGATTGGGCCGACTCCTCATCCGAGAATACTGTCTCGCGGTCAGTGACACTTGGCGACTCGGTTTCAAGGAAGTCGTCACAACTGGCCATGCTGAAGGCTCCTGCTGCAAACAATAGACTGATGAATATCTTGTTTTTCATATATCTTTAATTTTATCTGTTGACAACAATTAGAATGTAAGACTGGCACCGATGGTGAATGCCTTGGCTCGTGGATAGGCACCAAAGTCCATGTTTGGTGTTGGGAACACATTGAGGCCACCCATCTGGTTATTGTAACCGGTAGTATGGGTATTCACCTCAGGATCAAGGCCGTCATAACCCGTGATGGTGAAGAGGTTGCTGCCCGTGACGTAGATGCGGCAGTTCTGGATAGCCACCTTGCGTGTCAACGACTGAGGAAGGGTATAACCCAAGGTCAAGGTCTTCAGGCGAAGGTAGGAGCCGTCTTCGAGATAACGCGACTCGGTAATACCACTCTGATGATATGGGAGCGGACTGTCGGCGTTGGCATTGAGTGCTGCCAGTTCGTTGGGATCGGTCACTGCATAAAGGTCACCGCTGCCATTCACGTTGTAGGCCTTGAATGCCGAGCTGATCCAGTCGGCCTTCTGCATGCCGATGCCATTGTATTCGTTGCCCGAAGCATTGATCATGGCGTTCACGTTGTAGATCTGACCTCCTATCTGCCAGTTGAAGAAGGCCGACAGGTCAAACTGCTTGTACTGCAGGTTGAAGTTGATGCTTCCCGTATGGCGTGCAATCATCTCACCCAGACTGGTTGCATCGTCGAGGTCCACCTTGCCCGATCCGTCGATATCCTCCAGTTTCACGCATCCGGGGAATGCTGTCTGTCCCGTAGGCAGGTTGTAAGGATGCAGGTAGGTATCGGTGAGCGACTTGGTGATGTCAGCCACACCGTTCTTCAGGACGTACTGGCCACCTACGTAGTCGAAGTCATCCAAGGTATAGAAACCGGCGCTCTTGAAGCCACGTACAATGCCAATCGATTCTCCCTCCTCGAGCATCCAGTCGTTGGTTGGCTTGGTGGCCGAAGAGGCCCAGTTCGAGGTATAGAGGTACTGGTCGGCATCCTCCATCTCGTCGAGTTTGTTGCGGTTGTAGTTGTAGATAAGACCCACGTTGAAGGTGAAGTCTCGTGTCTTCACCACATCGGCGTTGACCGAAAGTTCGATGCCTCGGTTCGAGGTCTGTCCGAAGTTCTGGTACTGATACGAGTAACCGGTGGTGTTGTCGACAGGTACAGCCATCAGCAGATCCTTCGTAGTATTCCAGTAAAGCTCCAGGCTACCATTGATACGACCATCCAGCAGGCCATAATCGATACCGAAGTTGCGCGACACGGTGGTCTCCCACTTCAGGTCGTTGTTGGCCAACAGTCCATCGGGCTTATACATGGCCGAAGCGATACCATTGATGGTATATTGCGTAGAGGTTGGACTGTAGCTCGACCATGTCTCACGCCAGAGGTTCGAGTTGATGTTGTCTGAACCCGATGTACCGTACGACAGACGAAGCTTCAGGTTCGAGAGCCAGCTCTCGGTCGAAGCCATGAACTCCTCGTCCGAAAGGCGCCATGCCATGGCAACAGCGGGGAAGTAGCCCCAACGATGATTCGGAGCGAACTTCGACGAACCATCGGCTCGGAACGTTGCGGTAATCATATATTTCTTCATCAGCGTGTAGCCTGCACGTCCGAAGAACGAATTGGAGTGGTTGGGCACACCCATCGTATTGCTCGACGAATAGCTGGTGCTTGCTGTGTGGATATTGGCGATGGCAGTCTCGCAGTCGAACGAATCAGGATATCCGCGACCCGAAAGGCTGCTCGATTCATTGTCGCTCGTGTTCAATTCGTAACCGACCACGGCATTGAGCGAATGGAGGTCACCCCAGTCCTTCAGATAGCTGGCTGTGGTCACCGAACGGAAGCTCTTGCTCGTACTGCGGCCCAAAGTGGCACGCTTGTCACCATTCGTGTAGCCGTTCTCGTAATACACGCTCTTGCCCTGACCTGTGGCATAGCTCACCTCCTCCTTCAGGCTGAGACCATCAATCACAGTCCATGTGAGGCCTGCCGTTCCACGGAAATTCTTGCTGTTGCTCGTGCTGGTGACATCCTCCAGCAGGCGCTTGGGATCATGCTGGTCGTCGATGTTGGCAACACCGAAGCTGAAACCCGAGGCCACATCCGAGAAGCTGACACCTCCAAGCGGATTGTCGATGGGGCGGTACTGATAGGCAGCCGAAACGGTCGAACCCTTACCATTGGTGATGCTGTTGCGTCCGTTCTTGTCCACCTCGCCATAACGGATGTCGAGATCAAGGCTCAGGTTACGGGCCAGCTTCTGGTTCACCTTGAGGTCGGCATTGAAACGTGTATAATCAGAATTGATCTGCACACCCTGCTCATCCACATAACCGACGTTCAGGCTCATACGGGTCTGTGCGTTGCCACCGCTGATGTTCACGTTGTGGCTCTGCATCCATGCTGTACGAAGGATGTCATCGGTATAGTCGTGCGTATCCACATTGGCATACTGAGCATAATGGTTGCCATATTGCGATCCCAGGCCGAAATACTTGGCCACGGCATCGGCATTGGCAGTACCACGCGAAGCAGCATAGCTCCAGTTGTGGAGCACATACTCCTGGGCACTCAGCGTCGCTTGTGTATTCGGTACGGTCTTGGCCTGTGCAAAGCCATCGTAGCTGATGCGGACCTTGCCCTCCTTGCTTCCCTTGGTGGTCACAAGGATAACGCCATTGGCACCACGGCTACCGTAAATAGCGGTGGCAGAAGCATCCTTCAGCACATCGATGCTCTCAATCTCCGAAGCGGGAATGTCGTTGATGTTGCCAACGGGAAGGCCATCGACTACGAAGAGAGGGTCGTTCGACTGAGTGATCGAACCGCCACCACGCACACGAATCGACTGTGTAGCGCCAGGGCGACCATCTTCCGAAATGACGTTCACACCAGGCAACCTGCCTTGCAAGGCTTCGGCCACATTGGCTACTGGGGTCTGCTTCACGTTGTCACCTTTGACCGATGCTACAGCGCCCGTCAAGTCACGACGTCTGACGGCACCATAACCGATCACTACGACCTCATCAAGCAGGTCGCGGTCTTCGGCAAGCGAAATTCTTACCTGCGACTGTCCTGCGATATCGACACGCTGTGTAGCATAGCCGATGAACGACACCTGCAATGCGGCATTCTTCGACACATTGGGGATAGAGAAATTACCATCGAAATCGGTGGTTGCGCCCACTTGGGTCCCCACGATGATGACATTGGCACCCGGTATAGGCTCACCATTGGCATCAACCACAGTACCCGTCACGGTTCTGTTTTGGGCAAATGCCAACATTCCACTGAGAGACAGAGTCACCAGAAGCATTGACAATTTCCTAAACAAAAAATTGCTTGTACGACTGTTCATGATGTTTTGTTTTTTAGTGTTAGATGATGATAGTTATGTGTTTGTTTTTATTCTTTTATCAGAATCAAATCCCTCCAGTCCTCCCCCTAAGCAGGGGGAATGAGGGGGTCTATCTTTTAATCTCCGGTGCCCCCATTCCCACAGGCATCCAGCCATCGCGTCCTGCAAGGATCTGCAGCATGTCGTAGCCATCGAGGTTATCAAGCTGGCGGCTGAAGTAGGCACGTCCCAAAGGGTTGGCCCCCAGGCCTGTGCTCTCATATTCGGCATAGTGCACAGTCTCTTCGGGAGACTCATTGCCCCAAGGGTCCCAGCCCACAGGAGCAATGTGACCACCCAGTTCGCAACGCACAAACACGGCCTTGGCATATGGTCTCCACGGACGCGACAGGAACACCTCATCGACACCCTCCCCTGCTGTCATCACGCAGTCGTAGAAGACGTAGCCGAACTTCTGTCCCTGCGGCGTAGATGGTGCAGTGAGGAATCCGTTCCCGACGCTGTGTATCTGGCAGTGGTCAAAGATGGTCGTGGCAGCACCAAAGATGAAATCGACGGTGCCCTCCACGTAGCAGTTGTCGAGATAGATGCGGCAACCTTCTGTAAAAGTATATAAGGTATCCTGGAACCCGAGGAAACGGCAACGACGAAAGCAGCAACGGTCGGCACCCACAAGGCATGCCACAGCCTGGCCCACGGGTCCTGCCGTGTTCTCGAAGGTGATGTTCTCGGCATAGAAATCGGGAGCATACAGATAGATGGTGGCCGATCCCGATGTGGTGGTCTCTTCGCCAAAGCGATTGGGCTTCTGTGCAAAGTCGTCGTAGGTGATCACGGCACCATCCTCGCCGATGAGAGAGATGTTGATCTTGCAGGGCGCCACAATCACCTTCTCATGATAAGTTCCCCGCTTCACAAGGATGGTCGTGCGGTGTGTTTTACGGAATGCGGGTACGGCATCAATGGCTGCCTGCACGGTGGTAAAATCACCCGAACCATCGGCAGCAACCACGAAGTCGTACCCCTCGCATGCGTCCGTATCGCACGACGAAACAGCCGCCTCTATGGCGAGGGCTGTGCAAAATGTAGCTATCAGTGTGCTGAGGATCTTGAAGACTTTCATTGTGTGTTTCGATAAAACTGACGCTGCAAAGAAAGCCATTTCCGGCTAATCATAAGGGCAAAATCAAATAAATTGAGGGCAAAAATATGTTTTTACCCCCAATTTGCACAAAAATACCCCAAATTACAAAAGAAACCGAGCCACTAACGCAGTTCGGTTTCAGAAAATAGAAGTGTAATTATTTACTAGCGATACAATGAACGAGCAATACCCAACTCCATGCCGCGAATCTCTGCCAACTCACGCATACGACCCAGGCAGGTGTAGCCCGGATTGGTCTTCTTTCCATTCAGGTCGTCGATGATCTGATGTCCATGGTCGGGACGGAGCGGGATGCTGCAACCACGTTGCTGTTCCACT
>JAEEGK010014372.1_pt1 | contig 17696 bp, 19 predicted proteins | sample 8958771 | NCBI WGS metagenome assembly JAEEGK01 (sample SAMN16246547, study PRJNA631951) | gut metagenome | biome: gut microbiome; feature: rumen; material: SC-attached | host: Bos | place: Iran: Karaj | collected 2018-10
CGAAACGTCATTCGTTACGAACATGGACGAAAAGAACACTCCGAAGACGAGGAAAAGCGAAAGCGATCTCATCCCTCCGAAGCGGGAGCTGAGCCTGATGATCGGATTAAAAAGGCTCTCCTGCTTAAAGCCCTCGAGAACGGTCAGCATCATAAAGAGCGTTCCGAGAGTATGCCAGTCGATCTTCGTGAAGAGCTCGGTCGTGGGCGGCGTGATAAAAAGCGAGATGATCGCTGCTGCCACCGCAACTATAAGCATGGGTTCTTTTTTGAGGAATTTCTTAAGTCCTGCCATATATACATTAATCCCCTTGTATACGAGTCATACTCGCGAATTGCTTCGCAATTTGCTCATTCATCATAAAAAGGCAGATATCGATGCTGTGTCCGATATCGCCTTTTGCATTATATCTACCTATACTCTGTTTGTAAACCGATTATATTATTAGTCTTCAATATGGAGATCATCCGAATACGAATGCTTAACCACTTCGGTAAGATTCTCTCCCGAATATCTTAGTCTCAGATTTATTCTATCTTGTCCTTCAAGCATTTCGCACAGAAACACCCGATCGCCCTCCCAGAGATTAAGCTCAAGAATCTCGTCTTTCGGGATGAATTTCAGTGTTCCTTCACAGCAGTCTTCCGGATGGAATTCGGAATCATCGAAGTCGTTGCTCGAGAACAGGTACATATCCTCATCCGGCCAGCCGTCGCTTCTAAACTCAATAACGCCGTAAAAATGTGCATTTCTAATAATGATCCCTGTCTCTTCAAGAACTTCGCGCTTTACGCACTCAAAGGGCGTTTCGCCTTCCTCGAACTTCCCGCCGACCCCGATCCATTTGCCTCCGTTCGGGTCTTCTTTCTTTTTGTTGCGGTAAAGCATGAGATATTTCCCGTCTTTTTCAATGTAACAAAGGGTGGTTTTTATAGGGAGTTGTTGCATTTGTCATCCTCGTCGGAAGTTGATTTCGGCCTGCTTATGTCTTTCGTATAACATACATAGGCATTAAGCATCTTTAAAACAGCGGCGTTACGCTTGATGTAGTAATCAGATGCGTTTGCCGGCCCCTGAATAGGGGTGATAATTAGAATAAGCCAAAGCATTCCGGTGGAATTCATCCGGGTTCATGCTGTCAAAATACTGTTTTTGCCATTTGGTATAATCGAATTTCTCACGAATGATAGCTGAAATAAACTGTTCTGCATCGACAACGCCAAGAGATTCTGTTAAGCATTTCATTCCTCTGTTCATGATTTCGATCGTGTTTGCTATCATTCGTCGTCCTCCTTATTTGTGATATATTCAACGGGTGATACTATTTTTATTTTATCGCTTTTGTATTTCAGTAACCTGTTGTCTGTTGAAATAAAATAATCACACTCGGCATAAATTGCCGAAGCCACGTGATAGGCATCCTTTTCTTTTACTCCGCTTTTCATTATTTCAGAGGCCAGATTGGAAATCGGATACAGTATACCACATTATATATTATAAAAACAGATGGCTTTGGAAGAAGAGTGTACGGGAAGTTCCCCGGCTTGAGGCAGGATAAATCGGTTTACAAACAGGGCGCAGGTGGATATAATGCATAAGACGATATCGGGCGCGGTACCGGGATCAGACTTTTATGTGATTAATGAGCAGTGACGGGCCTGCTCGGCATTATAAACATTTTCGAAGGGGATTAATGTATATATGGCAGGACTTAAGAAATTCCTCAAAAAAGAACCTATGCTTATAGTTGCGGTGGCAGCAGCGATCATCTCGCTTTTTATCACGCCGCCCACAACAGAGCTTTTCACGAAGATCGACTGGCATACTCTCGGAACGCTCTTTATGATGCTGACCGTTCTCGAGGGCTTTAAGCAGGAGAGCCTTTTTAATCCCATCATAAGGCTTTCCTCGCGCTTCGGAGGGATGAGATCGCTTTCGCTTTTTCTCGTCTTCGGAGTGTTCTTTTCCTCTATGTTTGTAACGAACGATGTTTCACTCATCATCTTCGTTCCGCTCACGATCCTGCTCTTCAGGGGTGCGGGACGCGAGGAGTGCATTCTGCCCGTTATCACCTTTGAGAATATCGCTGCGATCCGCGGCTCGCTTCTTATGCCTTTCGGCAGCCCTCAGAACCTTTTCCTTTACCAGCAGTCCGGCACGAGCGCGCTGAACTTCATGCTGCACATGTCTCCGCTCTGCGTTGGGTCGGCGATTCTGCTCATTGTATTCATATGCGTTATGTACAGAAAAGAGCACGGCAGGAGGATCGAGATCAACACGGAGAAGATCACCGAGCCGTGGGAGGCGTCGCGAAGGAAGCGCCGTGTGAGCTACCTTGCGCTCTTTGTCATGATCCTCGCGACGATCGTGAGCCGCACTCAGTTTTGGTATATCGCGGTCGTGATCGTGATCGCGGTCGTACTGATCGTCAACCGCAAGCTGTTCCTCAGCGTGGACTATGTGCTCCTGCTCACGTTCTTCTGCTTCTTTGTTTTCTCGTCGTCGATCACGGGCAACGAAGCGATCAGCAGCTTCCTTCACGAGAAGGTTGCCGGCAATGAGTACTGGTGGTCCATAGCTTTGAGCCAGTTCATATCAAACGTTCCCGCGTCGATCGTGCTCTACCCGTTCACGGAGAACTTCACGGGCCTGATCTACGGACTTGACACGGCGGGCCTCTGCTCGATCATTGGGTCACTCGCGTCCGTAATAAATTACCGCATCTACATCCGCGAATATCCCGGCCACGGTAAAGCATTCCTTCGAACGTTTATGTGGATCAGCTGGGCGTTCTTCCTCATCGTGGTCGTTCCGGGGTGGCTGCTAACGGCGTGGAAGTTCTTTTAATGAAAAAACTCGTTGACTAGCCTATCATCGGACCTACTATCGGTAAAATGAGACTTGCAGCGAGGATAATGCATCCCAAAATAAACAGTACGGTATTTACTATATTTAATTTGCCCAATCTCGAGATATCGTCTCCGACCTTTTTTGTGTCACGAAATGTCTTTCCACCGACAACCCAGAACACGATTCCCAAAGGAATTGTGATTAACGGTGCAGGGAATGTGTCTTCCTCAAATAACAAGAACACCCCTGCCATTAAGAGTACAACGCCCACAATAACATTCACAATTGCAAAAGCCTTAATGTGCTTCATTATATCAACCTCCGTTCCGTCGATCACAACCTTTTAAAGAACCTCTACACCGATAAAGTTTATCAAATACTCAATTATAAAAGGTGTGCAGCCTGCCCACTAAAGAAATAAGATATTCAGAGGGATAAGACTGAAGTTTATAACAGGCTTTACTGAATAAATACAGACGAAATACTGCAAAGATCACCGTTAAGAAAAACGGGAAAGCGCAAACGATCTCGATTCCGTCCTCGGAGATAGTAAGTGTCACAGCAGGCAACAAAAAGATTTCTGTAGAGAGAAACGGAAGCAACATAAGCCTTAAGGGCCTTGAGCAGGGGCGAAAAAGGGTGTATATATCGGGGATCAACAAAATGATGATCGATCACGTGAAGGATATTTTCAAAATGATATTGTAAAAATTGACCACCTGATGTATCTTGTAAGTTAAGAACCAACATGTTGATGGTTATAGAGCGTAACAACAGATAAAAAGCAAGATATTGAGGATTAAATACAGGCCATGAAGATCGATCATCAAAGTACGAAAGAAGAAATACTAAGAGAGCTCATACGCAGAGAGCAGGCGTATCGTATGTCTGCGCAGATGACGCAGGACGAGCTTGCCAATAAGGCGATGGTTTCCGTCGGAACCGTTTCCCGTTTCGAGAGGGGAGAGGACATCAGTCTTTCGAAGGCTGTATCTATTTTGTGTGCCCTTGGGATTGGAAAAAACCTTGAGGGTGTTATTCCTGATCCTGAAGAACGACCTTCATATCACCTGCCGCATGAAAAAACAAAAAAAAGAGTGCGTCATTCAAAAGGAGAGCAGGCAGAAACCGAATGGAAGTGGGGTGACGAACGATGATCAATACCGTGGAAGTGTTTTTGTGGGGCACAAAAATAGGGACATTATATCAACCTGAGAATACTTTACATGTCAGATTCGAATATGATCCGGCTTTTTTGAACAGTCACATAGAGGTGGCTCCGTTTATGATGCCGCTATCGGAGAAAATATATGCGTTCCCAGAGCTCCCGATTGAAACATTTCAGGGGCTTCCGGGGATGATCGCGGATTCGTTGCCGGACAGATTCGGAAACGAGGTTGTCAATCAATGGCTGGCTAAACAAGGGAGGAAGGCGGAGACTGTTACCGCATTGGAAAGACTTTGTTATTCAGGGAAGCGAAGCATGGGGGCACTTGAGTATGCTCCGCAGACAGGTCCCCTGTCTTCCAATATATCGATTGATGTTACGAGAATGACAGAACTGGCAGAAAGTATATTGTCCAAAAAGCAGTCGGTGATTGAAACCGCATCCGATGCAACCATCGCACAGATAATGGAGATAGGATCCTCTGCCGGAGGCGCACGGGCAAAGGCAGTGATCGCATGGAACGAAAAAACGGATGAGATCCGATCGGGGCAAATCGATGCAGGAGAGGGCTTCAGATACTGGATAATGAAGTTCGGAGGCCTTAACAATAACGGAGACTATGGAGTTATCGATAAAAAGCAGTACACGCAGGTGGAATACGCTTATTATCTGATGGCGAAAGACTGCGGAATCGACATGACCGAGTGCCGGTTATACCAAAAGGACGGATTGACACATTTTATTACGGAGCGATTTGATCGACAAAACGGAAAGAAAGTTCATATGCAGTCTTTGGGAGCGCTGACACACTCCGATTTTAATAACCCCGGAGCGTTTAGTTATGAAGCATATGCATTGTTTGCGAGAAGGCTTGGGATAGGGAAGGACGGAATGGAGCAGATCTTTATCCGTGCAGTCTTCAACATGGCAGCTAAAAACTGTGATGACCACGTTAAAAACTTTTCTTTCCTTATGGACAGGAAGGGAAACTGGACGTTGTCTCCGGCGTACGATCTGACGTATGCATACAATCCGGGAAACAGGTGGTTGTCAAAGCACCAGATGACACTGAACGGGAAAATGACCGATGTAAACGACGTTGACTTACTTCAATTCGGCAAGGAAATAGGGGTTTCTGCGACGTTTGGAAAAAAAGCGATAAACAGAGTAAAAACAGTTCTCGCAGACTGGCCACGATATGCTGAAAAAGCGGGGGTCGGTGAGGAGAGGATGCGGGAAATACAGAAAAACCTCTTGACAACACAGCTCTCGGCATGGTAAATTATCTCTTGTCGCGAAAGCGGCACTGTCCGAAGACAGCAGGTATCGGGTTTCCGCCCGACATAATGATGAGTTCATCGCCTGCCGAGGAAGCTGATTTTGATTTTGGTATAATACTATCATGATTATAACGGCTTTCCTGCAATTCGGCAGGGAAGCCGATTTTTATATCGTCTTCCCCCAAAATCTAATAAGGAGGAACAAAAATGGCTAAGGTAGAGCTTAAAGCCCCCATCATCGAAGAGATCAAGGGTCATGTTTCAACAGCCAAGGCAGCAGTCATCGTTGATTACTGCGGACTTACTGTAGAGCAGGACACAATCCTTCGTAAGAAGTTAAGGGAAGCCGGTGTTGTTTATAAGGTTTATAAGAACACCTACATGAAGAGAGCTTTCGAAGGCACAGATTACGCTCAGCTCGACAAGGTTCTTGACGGACCTTCGGCAGTAGCATTCAGCGCTGATGACGCTACAGCTCCCGCAAGAGTACTTGCAGAGTTCATGAAGGACGCTCCCCAGATTACGTTCAAGGCCGGCGTTATCGACGGTACCTTCTACGATGAAGCAGGATGCAAGGTTATTGCAACAATCCCTTCAAGAGACGTACTTATTTCCAAGCTGCTTGGCAGCATCAAGTCTCCTATCTCCAATCTCGCTCGTGTTATCAAGCAGATCGCAGAGAAGCAGGCAGAGGCTTAAGGAAAACACTACTCGCATCATAGTTTTGATGCACAGCACTATCGTACGTACTACATGCGTAGTACAACAACATTTATAATGGAGGAAACTTAAATGACAACACAGGAATTTATCGATGCTATCAAGGGCATGACCGTTTTAGAGCTTAACGATCTTGTTAAGGCTTGTGAAGAAGAGTTTGGCGTTTCTGCAGCAGCAGGCGTTGCAGTAGTTGCAGCAGGTCCCGCAGCAGGCGCAGCTGAGGAAGAGAAGACAGAGTTCAACATCGAGCTTACAGAAGTAGGTGCTGAGAAGGTTAAGGTTATCAAGGTTGTTCGTGAGATCACCGGTCTTGGCCTCAAGGAAGCTAAGGACGCTGTTGACGGCGCTCCCAAGGTTATCAAGGAAGGCGCTTCCAAGGCAGAGGCTGAGGACGCTAAGAAGAAGCTTGAAGAAGCAGGCGCTAAGGTTACACTTAAGTAATTCAATCTTTCAAATACAGAAAACGCACCCCGCGGGGTGCGTTTTCTTGTATTATTTGTCTCTGTAATGAGAACCACACTGTATTATTTTAATAATTCCCTCTTCAATTTTATAAACAATGCGGTTCTTTTCGTCAATATGACGACTCCAATAACCGGACAGATCTCCGGATAATGGTTCGGGATGTCCTACCCCTTTATATCCGTTTCGATCGATATCTTTTAGGAGCCTTTTTATCTGCCTGGTGGTTTTCTTGTCGTTTTCGATCCAGTATTCGAAATCTTCCCAGGCATCGTCAGTCCAAGATTTAATCATCAAGAGTAACCTCATGTATTGTTCCGCCGGTTTTATCCATCTCGGCTGCATTTCGACGAAGTCGATCCATGTTTTCTTTACTGTAAAAAGGATCGGCTGTGATTTCAAAGGGTATTCTCTGTTCGTGCGTAACCTTTGTGGCAAACATAGTGTACGCAGCAGACACGGTGAGGCCCATTTTTCTACATGTATTTTCCATTTCCTGTTTTAATTCCTCATCCATTCTAAAACTTACCATTGCTTGTGCCATAACAAAAGCCTCCTTATAATCGTAGTTCTGTTTAGATTATAACATGGACGTATGACAAATGCAAACAAATGACATCAAATGAAAACATGGTTTAAAATCTCTCCTAGAACAAAAAATGTGATAATGGGTATACCGTCGCTTTTTGTATTCGGAGGACGGGGCCTGACGATCTCAAAAAACAGACCGAGACAGCAACCCCACAGAAGAGCCTCTGCAGTGTCAAAGAAGCCTAAGACAAGAACTGAAAGTGAAATGATCTTTACATCGGCTCCTCCGAATCCTCTCCCGTGCGTTAAAAGATAGACCGAGAAAAGAAGCAGAAAGCAGAATACTGCTCCGATCACTCTCATAAGGAAGAAACCGGGGTCGGGATCAAAAGAACCGGCGACCGCAAAGAAGAAGCATGTATGTGCCATGTGTTCCGGTATGCTTCTTTCTCGGAAGTCAGATACAGCCGCCGATACAAGAAGAGCGAGAAAATAAAAAGCCGCAATATCGGAGAATCGGGAAAGAGAGTAGCATAACGAACTCATAGAAACGAACCTCGTGAAACCTTGAAAAGGTTAAAAAGTGAAAAACTAAACACAAACAGACCCAAGCGAAGAGTATTAATGGTATTGATCAAAAGGTGGCGTAAAAAACGAACACAAAAAGAAAAAAACAATTGACGACTTGATAAATACGTGGTAATATGGATGATGCACATTTGTCCAAACAAATGCCGCTTTGGATATATTATAGCACATTGGAGCGATAATGCAAAGCTTTTTCTAATAGTTTTTCAACAAAAGATGTAGGGTGTTCCCTTTTGAGAGAAAAAGGAGGACGTCCTATAGATTTTGCGCGAAAATTCGAAGAAAAACAGTCTTTTGTCTTATGAAAGACGGTCGCAAAAATGATGATAATTGCTTGGGCAATTGAAAATAAATAATGAGGTGACGTCAATGATCGAAAAAAACCGAATACGTCCCGTTAAGCTGGGTAAGGGCGTAAGAATGAGCTATTCGAAACAGAAGGAAGTTCTCGAAATGCCCAACCTCATCGAGGTCCAGAAGAGGTCATACCGCTGGTTCCTTGAAGAAGGTCTTAAGGAGGCGTTCCAGGATATCTCCCCCATCGAGGATTACAACGGACATTTAAGCCTTGAATTCATCGACTTCCAGCTCTGTGAGAATGATGTCAAGTATTCCATAGAGGAATGTAAGGAAAGAGATGCGACATACGCGGCACCTTTGAAAGTAAAAGTAAGACTTCATAATAAAGAAGACGAGGATGTCATCAAGGATCACGAGATCTTTATGGGTGACTTCCCGCTTATGACTGAGACCGGTACTTTTGTTATCAACGGAGCTGAGCGTGTCATTGTCAGCCAGCTCGTTCGTTCTCCCGGTATCTACTACGAGATTACACACGATAAGCTCGGTAAGAAGCTCTACGCATGCACCGTGATCCCCAGCCGTGGCGCATGGCTTGAGTATGAGACCGACAGCAACGACATTTTCTACGTAAGAGTTGACCGCAACCGTAAGGTTCCGATCACTGTATTTCTGCGCGCTCTCGGACTTGGTACAAAGCAGTCCATCATCGACATGTTCGGTGAGGAGCCCAAGATCCAGCAGTCCTTTATGAAGGATCCTTCTGAGAGCGACACCTACGAAGCAGGTATCAAAGAGCTTTACAAGAAGCTCCGTCCCGGTGAGCCCGTGTCTGTTGAGAGTGCTGAGTCACTCATCCACAGCATGTTCTTTGATGCAAGAAGGTACGACCTTGCCAAGGTTGGACGTTACAAGTTCAACAAGAAGCTTCATCTCCACAACCGCGTAGTGGGCTTCGTGCTCGCTGAGGATGTTATGGATCCTTCGACAGGTGAGATCATTGCCGAGGCAGGCACTAAGATCACGACCGAGATCGCAGACAAGATTCAGAACGCCGGCGTGTTCTCGATCCTTATCCAGGCAGAGGAGCACAATGTTAAGGTGCTTTCGAACCTCATGGTCGATATCGCCGAGCATGTTCCGTTCAAGATGACCGCAGAGCTGCGCGAGAAGCTCGGCATCACCGAGAACGTTTATTACCCCGCACTTATGGAGCTCCTTGAGACCTATAAGGACGAGGAAGAGCTCAAGGATCAGATCAGACGCCATGTTACGGATCTTATCCCCAAGCACATCACCAAGGAAGACATCTTCGCTTCCGTAAGCTACAATATCCATCTTGAGTACGGTGTAGGTAACAAGGACGACATCGACCACCTCGGAAACAGACGTATCCGTGCGGTAGGTGAGCTCCTTCAGAACCAGTACCGTATCGGTCTTGCTCGTATGGAGAGGACCGTTCGTGAGAGGATGACGACCCAGGACCTTGACGGCGTATCCCCTCAGTCCCTCATAAACATTAAGCCCGTGACCGCAGCCGTTAAGGAGTTCTTCGGAAGCTCGCAGCTGTCACAGTTCATGGACCAGCACAACCCTCTCGGTGAGCTTGCACATAAGCGTCGTCTTTCGGCACTCGGCCCCGGCGGTCTTTCGCGTGACCGTGCCGGATTCGAAGTTCGAGACGTTCACTATACTCACTACGGCCGTATGTGTCCCATCGAGACACCCGAAGGTCCCAACATCGGTCTTATCAACTCGCTCGCATCCTACGCAAGGATCAACGAGTACGGATTTATCGAGGCTCCTTTCAGGATCGTTGACAAGAAGGATCCCGAGAATCCCAAGGTTACAGACGAGGTTATCTACCTCACAGCCGACGAAGAGGACAAGTACATCGTTGCACAGGCTAACGAGCCTCTCGATGAGAAGGGCCATTTCGTTAACAACAACATTTCAGGTCGTTACAAGGACGAGACATCTCAGTTCCTTAAGTCAAAGATCGATCTGATGGACGTATCCCCGAGGATGGTATTCTCGGTTGCTACAGCCCTCATCCCGTTCCTTGAGAACGACGATGCAAACCGTGCCCTCATGGGTTCGAACATGCAGCGTCAGGCAGTTCCGCTTCTTAAGCCTCAGGCACCCGTTGTCGGAACAGGTATGGAGCTTAAGACCGCCATCGACTCGGGCGTCTGCGTGATCGCAGAGGAAGACGGAACGGTTGAGAAGGCTACGGCGAACCTCATCCGCATCCGCAACGAGCAGGGTACGATCCGCGATTACAATCTTCTTAAGTTCACAAGAAGTAACCAGGGTACCTGCATCAACCAGAGACCTATCGTCAACAAGGGCGAGAAGGTCACCAAGGGACAGGTTATCGCAGACGGTCCTTCGACACACGAAGGCGAGCTTGCACTCGGAACCAACCCTCTCATCGGTTTCATGACCTGGGAAGGTTACAACTACGAGGATGCCGTTCTCCTTTCGGAGAGACTTGTTAAAGAAGATGTTTACACATCTGTTCATATCGAAGAGTACGAGGCAGAGGCCCGTGACACCAAGCTCGGACCTGAAGAGATCACACGCGACGTTCCCGGTGTCGGTGACGACGCTCTTAAGGATCTCGATGAGCGCGGAATCATCCGTGTCGGTGCTGAGGTCCGTGCCGGTGATATCCTCGTCGGAAAGGTTACTCCTAAGGGCGAGACAGAGCTCACGGCCGAGGAGAGACTCCTCCGCGCGATCTTCGGTGAGAAGGCCCGTGAAGTACGTGATACTTCCCTCAGGGTTCCTCACGGTGAGTTCGGTATCATCGTTGATGCCAAGGTATTCACACGTGCCGCAGGCGACGAGCTTCCGCCCGGAGTCAACGAAAGCGTGCGCGTTTATATAGCACAGAAGAGAAAGATCCAGGTCGGCGACAAGATGGCAGGCCGTCACGGAAACAAGGGTGTCGTTTCACGTGTGCTCCCCGTAGAAGACATGCCTTTCCTGCCTAACGGACGTCCGCTTGATATCGTGCTTAATCCCCTCGGTGTGCCTTCGCGTATGAATATCGGTCAGGTCCTTGAGATCCACCTTTCACTCGCAGCCAAGGTACTCGGATTTAACATCGCAACACCCGTCTTCGACGGCGCGAACGAGTTCGACATCATGGATACACTCGAGATGGCTAATGATTATGTCAACACGCCCATCGAGGAATTCAAGAAGAAATACAGCAAGGTTCTTGACAAGGAGATCATGAACTACCTTATCGAGAATCAGGATTACAGGAAGGAATGGGAAGGCGTTCCGATCAACCGCGACGGTAAGGTCCGCCTCAGAGACGGACGTACCGGAGAGTACTTCGACGGTGCAGTCACGATCGGATTCATGCACTACCTGAAGCTCCACCATCTGGTAGACGACAAGATCCACGCACGTTCGACCGGTCCTTACTCACTCGTTACACAGCAGCCTCTGGGCGGCAAGGCTCAGTTCGGTGGACAGCGTTTCGGTGAGATGGAGGTTTGGGCTCTTGAGGCATACGGTGCAGCTCACGTGCTCCAGGAGATCCTGACAGTCAAGTCCGATGATGTTACCGGTCGTGTTAAGACCTACGAAGCCATCATAAAGGGTGACAACATCAGCGAGCCCGGTATTCCCGAGTCGTTCAAGGTGCTCCTCAAAGAGCTCCAGTCGCTCGCTCTCGATGTTACCGTCCTCGACGAGAACGGCAACGAGGTCAAGCTTGCAGAGTCAGTTGATTACAGCATGGACAATGCAAACAACGCTTGGAGCGAAGGCAATGACTACAACAACGGTCTTGAAGGCAATGTTGAAGATTCAGGCTTCTCTACCGTAGAGGGTGAGGAGATCGACGAGTATTACGAAGACGATTTCGGATCAGACAGTGAATTCGACAGCTACAGCGAGGATTCGTACACATTTGATGATCCCTCAGACTCGAACGAATAACAGATAAAGGAGCATAACGATGGATAATTCATATATCAGGTCAGAGAACTATCCCAAAGAGATAAACTATGACGCGATTCGCATCAGGCTCGCGTCACCCGAGAAGATCCGCGAATGGTCCAGAGCAGAGGTTAAGAAGCCCGAAACCATCAACTACCGTACCTTGAAACCTGAGAAGGACGGTCTCTTCTGCGAGAAGATCTTCGGACCCAGCAAGGACTGGGAGTGTCACTGCGGAAAGTACAAGAAGATCCGCTTCAAGGGCATCGTTTGTGATCGATGCGGTGTTGAAGTTACAAAGTCATCGGTACGTCGTGAGCGTATGGGTCACATCACTCTTGCTGCTCCCGTATCGCATATCTGGTATTTTAAGGGTATCCCCAGCCGTATGGGTCTCATGCTCGACCTCTCTCCGAGAGTACTTGAGAAGATCCTCTACTTTGCGGCATATATCGTACTCGATCCCGGAAATACCAAGCTGACATATAAGCAGATCCTTACCGAGAAAGAGTATCTTGACGAGCTCGAGAAGTATCCCGCAGGATCCTTCCGTGTCGGCATGGGTGCTGAGGCAGTCAAGGAGCTCCTTCAGGCTATCGACCTTGAAGCAGAGTCGGCAACCCTTAAGGATGAACTCAAGAATTCAACAGGCCAGAAGCGCGCAAGGATCATCAAGAGACTTGAAGTCGTTGAGGCATTCAGAGAGTCCGGCAACCGTCCGGAGTGGATGATCCTTGAGAACATCCCCGTACTTCCTCCCGATCTGCGCCCCATGGTACAGCTCGACGGCGGAAGATTCGCTACATCCGATATGAACGACCTTTACAGGCGTATCATCAACCGTAACAACCGTCTTCGCAGACTCCTTGAGCTCGGTGCACCCGATATCATCGTTCGTAACGAGAAGCGTATGCTTCAGGAAGCTGTAGACGCCCTTATCGATAACGGCAGACGCGGTCGTTCCGTAACAGGCCCCGGCAACCGTCCTCTTAAGTCGCTTTCCGACATGCTTAAAGGAAAGCAGGGACGTTTCCGTCAGAACCTCCTCGGAAAGCGTGTTGACTACTCAGGTCGTTCCGTTATCGTCGTAGGTCCCGAGCTTAAGATCTACCAGTGCGGTCTCCCCAAGGAGATGGCGATCGAGCTTTTCAAGCCCTTCGTTATGAAAGAGCTTGTTGAGAGACAGATAGCAAACAACATCAGACAGGCAAAGAAGATGGTCGAGCGTCTCGACCGCGAGGTTTGGGACGTGCTCGAGGATGTTATTCATGAGCATCCCGTTATGCTGAACCGTGCTCCTACACTTCACAGACTCGGTATCCAGGCATTTGAGCCCATCCTTGTCGAAGGTAAGGCGATCAAGCTTCATCCCCTCGTATGTACGGCCTTCAATGCCGACTTCGACGGTGACCAGATGGCTGTGCATCTTCCTCTTTCGGTTGAAGCACAGGCAGAGGCAAGATTCCTCATGCTTTCGCCCAACAACCTTTTGAAGCCTTCAGACGGTGGTCCCGTTGCCGTTCCTTCACAGGATATGGTACTCGGTATCTACTATCTGACCATTCATAAATATGCGGATTACCTTACAGATCCCGCACATGCAAGCGAGAAGGACAGCTTTATAGCTGAGTTTGAGAGCCCCGAAGAGGCAGTTGCCGCTTATCAGGACTACCAGACAAAGAAGAGCAAGGCAGTTCTCAAGGCAAAAGACGAAGCAGCTGCTGAGAAGGCAGTTGCAGCGATCAAGACTCAGGCTCTCGAGTTTGATTCGATCGTTAAGGTCTGTGTTGATCCCGAGCGTGACAGAAGGGTCGTCTGCCGTATGGTAGACCTTCTCGGCAGAAAGTTCTACTCGATGGACAATGCACTTCTTGCTTATGAGAACGGTGAGATCACACTTCACCAGTATATCTACGTTAAGCGTGAAGGCGTATTTAAGGATGCTGACGGAACAGAGAGAAAGATCTCGAAGTTCCTCTTCACCACACTCGGAAGATTTATCTTCAACGAGGCCATTCCTCAGGATCTCGGCATCGTTGACAGAAACGATCCCGAGCACTTCCTCGATCTCGAGGTTGATTACCTCGTTAAGAAGAAGGAGCTTAAGGGCATCCTTGAGAAGTGTATCAATACACATGGCGCAACAATGACTGCAGAGACACTTGATGCCATCAAGGCTCTCGGATACAAGTATTCGACAAGGGCAGCCATGACAGTTTCCATTTCGGACATGACCGTTCCTCCGGAAAAGAAGAAGATCATTGCCGATGCGGAAGCTACAGTCGACGTCATCAGCAAGAAGTTCCGTCGCGGACTCCTTACCGATGAAGAGCGTTACAAGACAGTTATCGATACCTGGAAGGTTGCGGATGATCAGATCACCAAGAAGCTGATGGCAGGTCTCGATAAGTTCAATAACATTTACATGATGGCTGACTCCGGTGCCCGTGGTTCCGATAAGCAGATCAAGCAGCTTGCCGGAATGCGTGGACTTATGGCAGATACATCAGGTAAGACCATCGAGCTCCCCATCAAGGCTAACTTCCGTGAAGGTCTTGACGTACTCGAGTACTTCATCTCCGCGCACGGCGCACGTAAGGGTCTCTCCGATACGGCTCTTCGTACAGCCGACTCGGGTTACCTCACCAGACGTCTTGTCGACGTTTCACAGGAGCTCATCATCCGTGAGGATGACTGCTGCGCTGAGGGTGAAGAGATCGTCGGAATGGAAGTTAAGGCATTCGCAGACGGCAAGGAAGTTATCGAGTCGCTCCAGGAGCGTATCACAGGCCGTTTTGCTTGTGACGATATCTATGATGACAACGGTGAGATCATCGTTAAGAAGAATCACATGATCACACCCAAGCGTGCCGCAGCTATCTGCGCCACAAAGGCTGTTAAGGAAAAAGGCTTCGATGCCAAGATCAAGATCCGTACAGTCCTTACATGTAAGTCGCATCTCGGAATCTGTGCTAAGTGCTACGGTGCAAACATGGCTTCCGGCGAGCCCGTTCAGGTCGGCGAGGCAGTCGGTATCATCGCTGCTCAGTCAATCGGTGAGCCCGGTACACAGCTTACGATGCGTACGTTCCATACGGGTGGTGTTGCCGGTGACGATATCACTCAGGGTCTTCCCCGTGTCGAGGAGCTTTTCGAGGCACGTAAGCCCAAGGGACTCGCTATCATCGCAGAGTTCGGCGGAACGGTACAGATCAAAGATACAAAGAAGAAGCGTGAGATCACGATCGTTTCTAACGACGAGGAGAATCCCGACTCCAAGACCTACCTTATCCCTTACGGATCAAGGATCAAGGTTATGGACGGACAGATCATCGAGGCGGGCGACGAGCTCACCGAGGGTTCGGTTAATCCTCATGACATCCTGAAGATCAAGGGTATCAGAGCCGTACAGGATTACATGATCCAGGAAGTACAGCGCGTTTACAGACTCCAGGGTGTTGAGATCAACGACAAGCATATCGAGGTTATCGTTCGTCAGATGCTTAAGAAAGTCCGCATCGAAGACAACGGTGACACAAACCTCCTGCCCGGCAGCATGGTAGATATCCTTGAATACAACGACATCAACGAGAAGATGAAGGCTGAGGGCAAGGAGCCCGCAGACGGCAAGCAGGTTATGCTCGGTATCACCAAGGCAGCGCTTGCTACCAATTCCTTCCTCTCCGCAGCATCCTTCCAGGAGACCACCAAGGTTCTCACGGAAGCAGCAAGCCGCGGTAAGGTCGATCCCCTCATCGGTCTCAAGGAGAACGTCATCATCGGTAAGCTTATTCCTGCCGGAACCGGCATGAAGATCTACCGCAATGTCAGCCTCAGCACAGATACTCTTGAGGATGACGTTTATGACGACTACTACGAGGAGTACCCTGAAGGTGAAGTTTACTACGAAGAAGATCAGGGCGAGTATTACGAGGATGATTCAAGTGATTTCCAGGATGAAGGAGAGTACTTTGAGGATTCCGAGTCTGAGGATGTTGGACCCGAAGATGCAGAATAATGTCTTTCTCGTAAGAGGTTAAGATGATCACAGGCCTCGGCAAAGCGATTTGCCGGGGCCTGTTGTGTTAAGTGTTATATATTCGAGCGGACTTGTACGCAAGATGTCTCGCTCAGCTTTTCTGTTGCATACTTTTACGCAAGATGTCCGGTTTACTCAGTCATCTTAATGTATTTACAGCTCCTTGGAACGCTCGGTAGCTGCAACAACTGCGTCCATAACAGTTGAGCGGAATGCGCCGTCTTCGAGCGCCTTGACGCCCATGATGGTAGTTCCGGCGGGTGAGGTGACCATGTCCTTGAGTTCGCCGGGATGCTTGCCTGTCTCCATCATAAGCTTTGCACTTCCGTAAACAGCGCCGGCTGCGAACTCATATGCCATCGCACGGGGCATTCCTTCAAGGACAGCTGCGTCAGCCATCGCCTCTATAAACATAAATACGAAAGCGGGCGAACTGCCGGACACGCCTGTGACGGTGTCCATAAGCGTTTCGGGCACAACGATTGCCTTTCCGAAGCTCTCAATGATCTTGAGTGCGCCCGCAAGCTCTTTCTTGGTAACCTTGGGAAGCGGTGAAACGCCTGTGGTTGCGGCGCCGACGAGTGCAGCCGTGTTGGGCATGCAGCGGATGATCTTTTTGCTGCCCTTGATCACGCCTGAGAGATAATCAAGTGTCTTGCCCGCAACGATCGAGATGATGACCTGATCCGAGGAGAAGCCTGAAACTTCCTTGAGAGCGCTCTCAAGGAACTGAGGCTTTACAGCGAGCACGATCTGCCCGCAGACCTTAACGAGTGAATCGTTGTCGGGAGCGATCGTGATCCCGAACTCCTTCTTCCTCTTCGCGCACACTTCTTCGCTCACGTCAAACCCGACGATGTCGGAGGGTGTGGTTCCGTCCTTTATAAGGCCGCCGATCATAGCGCCGGCCATGTTTCCGAGTCCTATAAAACCGATCTTCATAATTTCATGTCTTCCTTTCCGAATGATGTACGATACATATTATAACATATTAAGTTTTTGCTTCAGGGCATCCTGCAAAACCTGAGAAAAATTAATGCCATTAGCGATGGCAGCCTGATTGAGCCATTGAGGTATAGACAGAGTCTTTTTTACCGCAACGTTGCTTAATGTTTGTCGGTAAATGGCAGTATCCGCATTGATAAGAGAAGCAAAACTGTTTTCTTCCAATGAAAGGGACTGGATCGGAGAGGGCTCGGGGATGTCCTGTTTTTCATCCTCGAGTTCTACGAGAAAAAGAGAGAGCGCGTCTTTGGCCATACTAAGGCTTTCTTCGAGTGAATCTCCACAAGTGCAGCATCCGGGTAAGTCAGGAAATTCAACTGAATAACCGGAATCCTCCGGAGAGAATACAGCAGGATATATGTACTTCATGGTAACTCCTTTCTGCAGTTGTTATTTTATTCCGGCTTGCTTGTATATGTTGTTTGCTGTACCGGTTTTTACTTCTTGGCTTTTGTGCCTTGGAATGGTGAATTTTGCCCCTGTTTTAGGGTTAAACCAAATCTCATGGTTACTTCCCTCACGCAAGAGGTAGCAGTTTGTTTCCTTTTTTATTTTTTTGATTATCTCCGCTACAGTAGACATAGGCACATCCTCCAAGACAATTATATACGTATAATATACGTATGTCAATATTTGAATACTTGCATGTGGTACTTTACCACAGTGGGTTTGTGTGCTATAATACTGCGTGTTTCGGCATGAAACTATCGTATTTTATGAAAGGATGGCATAATATGAGTTTAGTTACCACCACTGAGATGTTTAAAAAAGCCTACAACGGCGGCTATGCCGT